>OIZL01000435.1_pt1 | contig 31282 bp, 34 predicted proteins | sample 1588541 | NCBI WGS metagenome assembly OIZL01 (sample SAMN03283285) | human gut metagenome | biome: human-associated habitat; material: feces | host: Homo sapiens | place: Peru | collected 2012 | reverse complement strand
GGTCGGTGGCGCTGTTTGCGCTGTTCAGCCTGGCCGGCGCCGTGGCGCAAAGCCCGTCGCAGCTGGCGCTGCTGCGCTTTCTCCGCGCAAATCCCGCCTGTCTGGACGGCTGTGTCGGCTCGGTCATTGTCGACGGTCGGAGCGAGCTGTACACCAAGCAGATCGCGCAGGAGCTTGTTCTGGCCGCGAACACGGCCGGCTGTGCCTTCCCCGGCAAGCCGCTCGTGGAGGGCACGGGCAGTCTGTACAACCAGCACATTCTGGCCGTACGGCGCGGTCAGGGGCTTCTGGAAACCTATTTCGACCGCGCCGGAGAGCTTGCGCGGCGGCTGGAGGGCTTCGTCCCGCCGCGCTTCGAGCGGCCCAAGCTGCTCGTGCTGCACGCCTCGGAATACGGCCGCTCCAGCACGCTGTGGCTCTGGTCCGCGTTGCGCGAACGCCTGCAGGGGCGCTTCCGCATCCGCGAGATCGCGCTGCAAAACGGCACCATCCATGACTGCCGCGGGTGCAGCTACAGCGCCTGTCTGCACTTTGCACAGAACGACGCGTGCTTCTACGGCGGCGCGATCTCCGACACGGTTTTTCCCGCGATCCGCGAATGCGACGCCATGCTCTTTCTCTGTCCGAATTACAACGACGCGGTCGGCGCGAACATCACGGCGCTCTTCAACCGCCTGACCGGCCTGCTTCTGCGCAGCGACCTGCACGAAAAATACCTGTTCGGCCTGATCGTCTCCGGCTATTCGGGAAGCGAGCTGGTCGCGCGTCAGCTCCTCGGCACGATGTGCCTGAACAAGACCGCCATGCTGCCGCCGCGCTTCTGCATGATGCAGACCGCCAACGACCTCGCCGCCGTGCAGCGCATCGACGGCATCGACGGGCAGCTTGACCGCTTCGCGGAGCAGATGCTGTTCATTGCAAAATGACCCGCCGCAGGCGCTCTCGGTCCCGTGCGTAGGGCGGGGTGCCCCACCCCGCCGTGCAGGCACCCACCGGTTTTGTATGCCTTGAATAACCGGAAAAAGCATCGTTATACGCCGTAGGGGCGCTCATCGAGCGCCCGCCCCCGCCGCAGCGGATTTCAATTCGTGCCGAAGGCACACCACAATTATGCATTAAAATCGATGCTGCCTGTACGGGCCGATGTGGGCATCGGCCCCTACGCGGAGAACGGCGGCGGGCTGGGGGCAGCCCGCCCTATGATGTCTATCAGTAATCACGGTTCTGTAACGTCCTCGCCAATTCGGCCAAGAATGGCGCATTCAGCGCATCGGCAGCATTCCGTGCGGTTTCCGTCTGCTCGGCGATCATTTCGCGGCAGCGGTCGATGCCGTAAAGGCGGACGAAAGTGTTCTTCTTTTCGTCCATGCCCGTGGCCTTGCCGAGCTTTTTCGCGTCGCCGATGACATCCAAAATATCATCCTCGATCTGGAACGCCAGGCCAATCGCCTCGGCGTAGCGCTTCGCCTGCGCAAGCTGCACGCCCGTACCGCCTGCCGCGATCACGCCGAGCTGACAGGCGGCGGAAATCAGAGCGCCGGTCTTGCGAGACTGGATGTCGTAGACCTCCTGCTCGGTACACCGGCGGGTTTCGGCGTTGATATCCAGCACCTGCCCGCCGACCATGCCCAGCTCCCCGGCGCAATCCGCAAGCGCGGCCACGCCTCTGGCGATGCGCTCGGCAGGCAGCTTCGCGGCGGCAAGCTGCCCGAATGCCGCCGTCAGCAGCGCGTCGCCCGCCAGAACCGCTATCGCCTCTCCATAGACCTTGTGGTTCGTCGGCTTGCCGCGCCGAAAATCGTCGTTGTCCATGCACGGCAGATCATCATGAATGAGACTGTAAGTATGCACCATCTCCACGGCAGCGGCAAACGGCAGCGCTGCCTCGGCCTCGCCGCCGCAAATTTCACACAGTGCCAGCGTCAGCATCGGGCGCAGACGCTTTCCCCCAGCCAGCAGGCTGTAGCGCATGGCCTCAAACAGGATCCTTTGCGGCGAATTTTCGATGAAGCATTCTGCGAGATACGCCTCGATCCTTGCAGCGTAGCGCTGCCTTTCAGTGTCAAATGCTCTCATTGGGCAGCTCCGTTTCCACCGGCGTACCGTCTGCGCCCTTTGTGAGCTGGACGACCTTCAGCTCCGCCTCGTCGAGCAGCTTGTTGCAGGACTTGGCCAGAGCCGTCCCCTCCTCAAACAGGGAAAGCGCCTCGTCAAGCGCTACGTCGCCGCGCTCCATGCGCCGGACGATCTCATCCAGCCGCGCGAGGGACTGTTCAAAATTCATTTTTTCTTCCATTCGGAAACCTCCTGAATCACGGCATCCGCCCGGCCGTCTGCTAGGCCGATCGAAACGGTATCGCCAACTGAAATATCTTTAATGCTTTTAATGACGCGCTTTCCCTTACCCTGCACCAGCGTATAGCCGCGTCCCAGCACCCGCAGCGGACTCATTGCGTCGAGCTTTGCTGCAAGATGGACGAAGCGTTCGCGGCGGCGGCTGACCAGCGTTCGCGCGGCGGTCGCCAGCTTCTGCTGCGTGTAATCCAGCCGCAGCCGGCGGTCGTTGAGGTACGCGCACGGATCTTGCAGCGACCGCGCCCGTGAGAGCGCATCCACGCGCTGCCGTTCCTGTCGCAGGCGGCGGGTCATGAGCGTGCGCAGCATCTTCAACCGTGCCTCCAGCAGCTCGCGCAGCTCCATCTGGTCGGGAACGGCCAGCTCCGCCGCATTTGACGGGGTCGCCGCCCGAAGATCGGCCACAAAGTCCGAGATGGTCACATCCGGCTCATGGCCGACGGCGGAGATCACGGGAATTTCGGATTTTGCGATCGCGTAGGCCACGCGCTCGTCGTTAAACGCCCACAAATCCTCGATGGAACCGCCGCCGCGCCCGGCGATAATCAAATCGGCCACGCGGTAGCGGTTGGCGTAGGCGATTGCCCCGGCAATTTCCGCCGGTGCCTCTGCGCCCTGAACCCGTACGCCCAGCAGCTTGACCTTCGTCAGCGGATAGCGCTTGCGCAGGATACGCAGCATATCGTGCAGCGCCGCGCCCGCCGACGAGGTAATGATGGCGATGGTCTGCGGGTAGCGCGGCAGCGGCTTCTTGCGCTCCAAGGCGAACAGGCCCTCCGCTTGCAGCCGCTGCTTGAGCTGCTCGAAGGCGACGTGCAGGTCGCCCACGCCGTCCGGTGTCATAGAGGTGCAATATAACTGATATACGCCGTCGCGCGGATAGACGGAAATTCTCCCTCCGGCGATCACCTTCATGCCGTTTTCCGGCTTGAAGCGCAGCCGTCCGGCGCTTGCGCGGAACATCACGCAGCGAATCGCGCCGCCCGGGTCCTTGAGGGAAAAATAGTGATGCCCGGAGGGATAGACCTTGTAATTACTGATCTCTCCACGCAGGAGAACATCACTTAAAAAATCATCTTCTTCAAACCTGAGCCGCAGGTATTCGTTGATCTGCGAAACCTCATAAATCATTTGCTGCATTGAGCGCCCTCCATGTCAGCACCGCGATACCCAGTGCATTGTCCGTTGCGTACTGCGGCGGGCAGAAGATCGCCGGAAGCCCGTCGCACCGCTGCCGCAGCATCGAATTCGACGCAACGCCGCCCGCAAAAACGACCGCACAGCCGGGATACTGCTTCAACGCGTTTTTTGTCGCGCGGAGAATTGCGTCGATCAGCGTCAGCAGCGCAAACCGCGCGGTTTCAGCGGGCGATTTTTGGTACTGCTCGACCTTATTCTGCACGCCGGAGAGGGAAAACTCCGTTCCGTTGACCTTCACACGGAAAAAATCGTCGTTTTCCGCTTCCCTGCTCAGCGCGTCGAGCGCCTTGCCGGCCGGAAAGCGCAGGCCGACCAGCTTCCCCGTCCGGTCGATAAGCTGACCGGCAGAGATATCCGTCGTGCCGCCGATTTTTTCGGCATGAACGCCGACACCCTCCGGCGTGACGTACAGCAGCTCCGTCGTCCCGCCGGAAAGATGCCACGCCAGATGCGGCTTGTCCATCAGCTCCATGTGAGCCGACGAAAACAGCGAGGCTGCGATATGCCCCTGCTGATGCGAAAACGCAAAAAACGGCACGTTCAGCGACCGGCTCATGACCTCCGCCGTCGAGCTGCCCGCGAGGAAGCACGGCATATAAGAGCCTTCGACCGCGCGGGGCCGGGTGCTTGCACCGATGGCGGACAGTGCCGCCGGCCCCATATCCGAAAACAGCCTGTCGGTCAATTCCGGCAGGCGTTTGATATGGGAAAACAGCGCGTCGCTCTGACGCAGACCGAGCGTTCCCTCGGCCACGTCCAAAAGACGCGAAGCGTTCCACCCCCGCGTGCCGTCAAAGGCGGCGACGGAGGTAGTATAATTGCTGGTATCAAAGGCAAGAACGGTCATTGCTCCTGCTCCTTCAGGCTGCGTGCGAACGAGCCGAGGATGCCGTTAACGAACGAAACGACTTCCTCCTCCTCATATTTCCGCACCAGCTCAACGCACTCATTGATGGCAACGCCGGTCGGCACATCGTCCACATAAAGGATCTCAAACATGGCAAGGCGCAGCGCCGCCTTGGTGAAGCGGGAAATGCGGTGCAGATTCCAGCCGATGGCATACTTGGCGATCAGCTCGTCCAGCTCCTGTGAATGCTCCGCGACACCGCTGACGCAGGTCTGGACATAGGCAAGCTGCTTCTTGCTGGGGCGCTCGGCGTAAACATCGTTTTCTTCGGCAAGCGCGTCATAATACGCACGGTCGAGGCGATGCTCCAGCGTTTCCTGCGCCGTTTCGCCGGTATAATCCTGCGCATAGATCAGATGAGCCGCCAGCTCGCGGGCATTGGAACGTGTCATAGGTGATCTCCTTAATGTATGGAATTTGGGGTGCTTTGCAGCACCCCGGAAAAGACTGCTTATTTTGCTGCGGGCTTCGGCGTTGCCACGCCGCAGACATTGACGTTGACCCGCACGGGGCGCACGCCGGTCATCGCGGTGACAGCATCGGAGATCGCGGTCTGTACATTCTTCGCGACGGTCATAACGGCGCTGCCCATCTTGACGACAAGATTGCAGGCGATGGTCAGATCTTCGCTCTCGCTGATCTTTACACGGATGCCATTGCGCAGATTTTTCTTTCCGAGAATATTGGAAAGGTCAAAGTTGGCGTTGGCGCTGAGGCCATAGACACCCTCGATCTCGCGCACGGCCAGCGCCGCGATGGAGGCAATCACGTCCTCGGAGATCTGAATGCTCCCGCATTCCTGCGCCTGCGTCAGATAATCCTTGCTTTCTGCCATGATAGTAAACTTCCCTTCTATCGGTTTTCTTCCGTAGATTCTATCATATTTTTTGAGAAAATACAATCCCTATTCTACGCCAAAAATGCGAATATCCGAGAGCTTGAAATTTGTCTGCGACAGAACGATGTCCGCAAGCAAGCCCACGTCGCTCTGTGTCAGGCCGTTTTCCGGTGCGGCGACCGCTACGGAGATCGCGCCGTCGCTGATATAGGCCACGCAGTCGGTATAGCCCTTGGCGATGACGAGGCTTTCGATCTGCGACTCAGCCAGCGCGTCGGACACGATGCCTTCGAGCTTTGCGCTGGAGGCGGAGGTGTCGCCGCCCTCGGCGTAGGAGATGGTTTCCTGCAAGAGCGTGACCGCCTGATCACGCGCCGTCTGGCGCGACAGGCGCATCTGCGCGAAGTACTCGTCGCCCGTCGGCGTTCCGAGAACCTCCTGTGCCTCGTCGGTCCCGTTGAGGACGAGGGTCGCGTCGTTCATGATCTTATCCGCATCCAGCGAATCCGTCAGGTCCGGCGCGGCGCTGCCGTGGACCCAGTTGAGATAGATGCCGGCGCAGACCAAAACGAGCACACCGGCAATGATCGCGTTGCGTTTCCATGTTTTCATCGTGATTCCTCCATCAATTCATTTTGACCACTGTGATCTGGTCGCTTTTTAAGCCCGTCAGTGCGCTGACCGCGTTGATGCAGTTGAGCTTGACCACGGGGTCGTTCGCCCCCTGACAGAGGATCAAGGCTCCCTGAAATCGCGGATACTCCACCGCAGACACTGCCGCTTCATCGTATGCGCTCCCGGCGGACAAAATCACCGTTTTTTGCTCCCGGCTGCTGCGTGCGCCTTCGTCCTCGGTCGAGCTCGAAACGTCCGTCTGATAGCGTGTTTCGCTGCCGGTTTTGAGCGTCAGCATCACGCGCACCTCCCCCGCCCCGTGCATCTGGGCAAGCGTCTGCTCCAGCCGGGCCTCCACGCCGGAGAGATACGTCGCTTCATCCAACGCCTCCTCCGGCTGCTGTGCCGGTTCGGCTTTCGTCGATTTCCCCGGTATCAGCAGGAGCGCCAGACCGATGACGATCACGATGGCCGCGTATTTGTAGCGCTTCAGGCTGTCGAGCAGCTTCTTGGACCATTCACTCGTCGATTTCATAGAATCTCCACTCCTGCTCCTCCTCCGCAATGCCGAACGCCGTTCGGATGTATGCCGCAAGCGCCTCATGCTGCGTCCGGCTCAAAATGCCGGAAATGCGCACGCGGACCGGCTGTGGATACTCGTCGTCGTTCAGCGTGACCTCGGCGCGGACGCTTGCGCCAAGCTCGCCCGCCTTGTCCTCAATATATGCCTCGCTCGTCTGCTTTATGTGCCGTGAAAGCTGTGCGTGCCACTCCTGCGCCCCGTCGGTCCGGTCGTATTCCAAGCGGAAGGAACGGAACACGTCTGCGATGTCGTCCATGTCCAGCGAGAGCAGCGGCAGGACGACGACCAGTAAAATGAGCAGTCCGGAGGAAAAACGGACGACCTTTTTCACCGTTTCCTGCCGGACCAGCGCACCGGCCAGCACGCTGATGAGGCAGGCGGCGGTCACGGACAGCAGATAACCCCGAATCGTATCCATCTACGCCGCCACCTTCAAAAAGCACACGGCCGAGATCAGCATCAAAAGGCCGCTTGCGCCGCACATTCCGAGCAGATACCCCATCGCCGCCGAAAATTGCCGCAGCAGCGTAACATGTTCCGGCAGACCAACCGTCCCGCTGACCGCCGCCGTCAGCTTCATCATCAGATAGTGGATACCGACCTTGAGAAACGGCAGCAGGCAGATCGCCAACACTGCCAGCATCCCGAAAATACCGATGGAATTCTTCAAGATACCGGCGCTGGCCAGCAAGGTTTCCGACGCATCGGAAATAATGCTGCCGACCACGGGGACCATTCCGGACACCGCCGCCTTCGTTGCCTTGACCGCATTGGCATCCGCCGCCCCGCCGATCACGCCGGTGATGGAAAGATAGGCCAGAAAGACATAGACCAAAATACGCAGCGTCTTGGAGATCAGCCAGCCGATAAAGCTGCGCAGCTCGGAAAGCGTATCGCCCGCAAGTGCCGCCTCCGCCACACTGACGGCGAGGAAGAACCACACTGCCGGGATCAGCAGCTTGGAAATGAGCTGCATCAATAGCTCCGAAAATAGCACCGTCCCGGCGTATAATGCGCCGGAGGCTGTCACGCCGCCGCTCATTGCCGCAGCGGAAGCCAGCACTGGCAGCAGGCAGGCGCTGTAATCCGTAAGCTGCCGCACGGTGTCCGAGGCCAGCGTGACCATCGACTGCATTCCGCTGAGCATCGCGGCACACAGCCCGAGCGCTCCGGCGACGCGCACCGCCGTTTCCCCGACCGAGAGCATCCGACTGAGTGAAAACAGCGCCACGAGCGCCAGCATGACCGCGCAGAGCCGCAGCGCATTCCGCAGACTCTCCTGCGACAGCGGCAGACCGCGCAAAAAAAGCTGCCACACGCCGCTCCACAGGTCGCTGTCCTCCTCCGGCCCCTCCACCGGCAGCAGCTCCCGCGCCGCATCGGGAAGCTCGTCCGCCAGACCGTCGGTTTCCAGACCGAGGTCCTCCTCCGTCGGCTCCGTCGGCGCTGCCGTCGCAAACGTCGCCAAAAGCGGCAGCAGCAAAAGCAGAATCAAAAGCCGTTTCATCCTCCACCGCCCATCGTTTCCATCATTTGCAGCACGGCCTCCAGCAGCGGGAGGCACACGTAAATTGACAGCACCGCCGCGCACAGCTCAATGAGCTTCGCAACTGCATTCTCTCCGGCATCACTGCACACCGTTGCGCAGAGCTGGGCCAGCAGACCGATGCCAATGGTTTTCAAAACCGGCGTCAGCAGCTCACTGTCCAACCCCGCAAAGCCGCGCAGCTTGCTGAAAAAAGACAAAATCGGGTCGATCAGCTCCGCCGCCATTACCGCCATGATCGCGCAGGCAGCCAGCGTCAGCAGGATCGCAAGCTCCTTGCTGCTCTTTTTCAGCACGGCGGCGAGAATCACGGCAATGACCCCGATCACGCCGACACGAATCAGCGTTTCCATCAAAAGTGAAACAGGTCCTTGACGAGGTCAAAGAGCTGCGCGATTTTCTGCACGACGATCAGCAGGACGACGACCAGGCCCGCAAGCGTCGTCATCGTCGCCTGCTCCTCTCGGCCGGAGCGAACGAGGACCTGATTCAGTATGGACACAATAATACCGACGGCTGCAATCTTGAATATCAGATCTATTTCCATTTTACAGAACTAATATGACCAACGCCGCCCCGGCGGCCATGCCTAAAACGGCATAACTCTTTGCCAAGGGGCGCTTTTCGGTTTCCGTTCGTTTCAGCGCCGTGCGAAGGCGCTCCTGTGTCAAGGTCAGCAGGCGGTTGCCGCCGTCGAGGTCGAAGCGTCCCAGATTGTCGCAAAGCTCCAGCAGCGCCATGGCAGCATCACTCGGCAGACTCAACCGGCTTTCCTCCAACGCTTCTTCCGCCGCGTGGCGGCGGCCAAGCTCAACACGCTTGCCAAATGTGGTAAAAAACACCTGCGTTTCTCCTCGACTGCGCTTCGCCGTCACGCTGCAAAGCTCCGGCAGCGGCAGGAGGGTATAATTTAGCTCGCATTTCAGCAGCTCCAGTGCCGCCAACAGCTCCCGCAGTTGCCGGAGCTGGCGGTAAAGGCGGACGGCGCGAGCGATGCCATAACCGCCGGACCCGCCGATGATAAGAATAATTCCAATCACTTTAAGCAACTTCCGCGTTCCTCCTTCGTATTGCCAGTTTCCGTCCGCTTTGCAGCAGCATCAGCGTGTCGAACGTCCCGGAGGCCATGAGCCGCCGGTAGACCGGACGCTGATCCAATTCCTCAAAGGACGCGGCGTGGACCGTCGCAAGAAAGCGCACGCCGCAATACCCCGCCCGGACGATCGCGTCCACGTCGTCCTCGGCGCTGATCTCATCCACGGCGATCCACTTCGGATTCATGCTGCGCAGCAGCATCTCGATCGCCCTTGCCTTCGCGATACCGGACAGCACGTCCGTGTGTGCGCCGAGGTCAAACTGCGGCATTCCCTCCCGGCAGGCGGCAAGCTCCAACCGTTCGTCTGCAACGCAGACGCGCCAGCCGAAGCGTTTGGAGCATTGCCGAATCAAATCACGTAACATTGTCGTCTTTCCACACCCGGGCTGGCCGAGAAGAAGCGCCGAGGCCGGGTTTGTCCACAGCTCGTCCGCTGCGCGATCAGCAGCACCGAAGATTTGACGAGCGATACGGAGATTCACAGAAGAAAGCTCCTTGAGCGTATACAGTTCGCCGTCGCGATAAACACCTGTCCCGCAGATGCCGATACGATGCCCGCCTGCGATTGTGACGAAGCCGGTTTTCAGCGTATCGCGCGCCGCATAAATGGCTTGTCCTGTCGCGCGGCCGAGGATATCCTCTAGCATTGCCCGCGTTACCGTCCGACCGCGCAGCGCATACTCCCGGTCACCGCAACACACGCTGACTTCTCGACCCATCCGGAAGCGGACCTCCTCGATCGCATACCGTTCTCCCAGCCGCAGCAGCTCCGCGCGAAGCTCCGGCGGGCAGACCGCCAGCGCCTGTCCGATCGCATCCATCACCACTCACCTCGCTGTATTCTATGCGCCGGGCAAAAAAATAGAACCGCCTCCGCAGACGGTCCGGTCCGTCCGCAGAGGCGGTGAAAAAGCGATCAAATTATGCTGATTTACGATATAACGCGTGATAAACGCCCTTACTGATACCGCTGCCAAGCACGGCGCACAGCAGCGCTTCGATCAGGCCCTGAACGCCGACCATCAGCACGATAAACATCAAGAAGTTGCTCGCTCCGTAGTAGGCTACAAGGCTTTGAATGTAATCAGTGCGGTAGAAGCACAGGCACAGCGTACCCATAAAGAAGATCGTGTTGAGAAGCGCACCGCTCAGCGAGGCGAGAACAAAGGCGAGCATGTTCTTCGACTTCGGAATCACGCGATGCAGCCAGCGGAAGATCATGCCGCAGCACCAGCCCATCAGTGTCCGCGTCGGAACACACACAAGGAAGGTGAAAAACGGCTGGATCGCCAACAGCGTCACACCGAACTGGCTCTTCCCGAAGCATTCGGCAAAGCTGATGAGGCCAAATACCAGGCCGAGGATCGCGCCGCCGCTTGGGCCGAGCAAAATCGCGCCGACGATGACCGGCACCTGCAAGATGGTCATTTCCAGACCGAACGTTTTGATCATGCCGAGGCCGGTGACCTCCAACAGCAGAAGCACTGCCGTCAAAACGCCGAGCTGTGTCAGATAAAGGATACGGGAATGTTGCTTTTTCAATTTGAATTCCTCCTGCTGTCGCTCCCGTTAGCGGGATGCAACGCAAATTATATTTGTTAAGGAATTTCTTCCTCAACAGCGGGGTGATCGGGAACATAGGTGCCGTTTTGCATCTGTTCCCACTGCTCCTTTGTAATCAGGAGCTGGCGGGGCTTCGCGCCCTCGAAGGGGCCGACGATGCCGCGTTCCTCCATCTCGTCCACAATGCGCGCAGCGCGGGCATAGCCGAGCTTCAGGCGGCGCTGGAGCATGGAAACGGAGGCCTGACCGGTTTCAAGGATGACCTCGACGGCCTGCGGCAGCAGCTCGTCACCGTCAGAAGCGTCCTGTGCAGTGGACTTGGTGCCTTCGCCGCCCTTGCCGCCCTGCTCGACGCGCTTTTCAATCTGTTCCATGACCTCGGTCGAGTAATCGCTGGCGCACTGCGATTTGATTGCCGCAACAACCTGCTGGACCTCCTCGTCGGTGATAAGGCAGCCCTGCACACGCTTGGGCTTGCCCTGCCCGAGCGGTGCAAAGAGCATATCGCCCTTGCCGACGAGCTTTTCCGCGCCCTGCGTGTCAAGAATAATGCGCGATTCCATCGAGGACGACACCGCAAACGCGATACGTGACGGGATATTCGCCTTCATCAGACCGGTAATAACGTCCGCAGACGGACGCTGGGTCGCAATGACCAGATGGATACCGGAAGCACGGCCCATCTGCGCAATGCGGCAGATGGATTCTTCCACTTCTTTTGCCGCGACGAGCATCAAATCGGCCAGCTCGTCGATTACGACAACGATCTGCTCCATCGGTTTTTGCTCCGGGTCACTGCGAATGGCCTTGTTATACGACTCAATATCGCGCACGCCCTCCTCGGACATCAGCCGGTAGCGGCGCATCATCTCCGTCACCGTCCATTGCAGCGCACCTGCCGCCTTCTTCGGATCAGTCACGACGGGAATGAGCAGATGCGGGATGCCGTTATAAACGCCCAGCTCGACCATCTTCGGGTCCACCATGATGAGCTTGACCTCGTCGGGCTTGGCCTTATACAGCAGTGACACGATCAGCGTGTTCATGCAAACGGACTTACCGGAGCCGGTCGTACCGGCAATCAGCATATGCGGCAGCTTGGAAATATCGCCGACGATGCAGTTGCCGCTGATGTCCTTGCCGACGGCGAAGGAGATCTTCGAGCGGCTGTTTCGGAACGCGGGCGAATCGATAACCTCGCGGGCCGAAACGACGTTGACGATCTTGTTCGGGACTTCAATGCCGACGACGGAGATCATGTCCGGGATGGCCGAAACGCGCACGCCGGATGCGCCCAGCGCAAGGGCGATATCATCGGAAAGATTTGTAATTTTAGAGAGCTTCACGCCGGGGTCCAGCTCCAACTCATAGCGCGTGATGGACGGACCGCGGATGACGTTGACGATATGGGCATCCACACCGAAGCTCGTCAGCGTGTCAGACAGACGTCTGGAATTTTCCTGCATCTCTGCCGTTGCATCCGCCGTACTCTGGCGGCGCTGCGTCAAAAGCGACATCGGCGGGAAGGTATATTGCTGTACCGGGGACTCGGCGTTCTTCGCGATCTCATCAGCGACCTCGACGGCGGAAGCCTCGGCCTCGCCCTTTTTTAGCTTTTCGACGCTCTCCTCGCGCTTGAGCTCCGGCATACCGGAGGGCATTATGATGCGCGGCTCCTCCTGCGCGGGCTGCTCCTGCACGGGTTCGGGAGCGGGCGCTGTCGGTTTTTCATCCTCGATGGGGTCATGCAGCTCGATCTCGTCGATCGTGACCTGCTTCTCCTGCGCGTCGATACGGCGCAGCTTTTCGTCACTGACCGGTGCAGGCGGTGCAGCCTCCTCCGGCTCCGCCTTCTTGGCCCCACACTTCTTCTTGCCCTCGGTGAGCTGCGGCGGGTCGTCAACCGGAATATCAATATCTGCCGCCGTCGCCTTTTTGCGTTCGCGGCGCTCCTGCTGCATGGCCGTCACGCGGCTCACCAGCCGTTCGGCGGGGTCCTCCTCCGGTTCTTCCTCCGGCTCCGGGTCCAGACGCGGACGATTTTTGATCGCGCTGATGAGGCTGTTGATGGTAATGCCCATGCAGCCCATAAATTGCAGGACAATCAGCAGGAACAGGACGATAATGCCGCCGATCTTCGTCAGCGCGGCGGAGAGCAGACCGCCCAGCAGGCCGGGAATCACGCCTCCGGTCTCCCAGGCTTTGCCCCCCTCATAGAGTGCTTTGATGCTCAAGCCGTAATCCTCGCTGAAGGCCGCGCAGAAGATATGTACCAGCGCAGAAAGCGTGATAAGCAGCGTGACCTGGCAGAAAATGCGCAGACGGACCGGCTTTTTCTTCCCGCGCAGCAGCGTCACGCCGACAACCATCAGCACGGCGGGCAGCAGATAGCGGCCAACCTGTCCCAGCAGACCGCCGATCAGCTTCGCTGTCGGAGCAATTAAAAAAGCATCGGTGTCAAAGCAGCAGATCAGGCAGAAGATCGCCATGATGATGCACAGCACGCCGCCAAGCTCACGGCGGTTCTGCGCCTGCTTTGCCTGCGCCGAGGCGTGCTGCTTGGCGCGGGTCGCGGGCTTTTTATTCTGTTTGGATGCCATATCGCATCCCCCCTTATGAGTTAATCAGTGAGATGAACAGCAAAATTGCCGCCGCACCCCAGCAGTAATAAGCAAACACATTGAGCTTGTACCGCTCCAGCAGATAGCGGAAATACTGAATGGCAAGATAGCCGGTCACAGTTGTGCAGACGACCGTCAGCAGACACGTCGGGATCGTCATCCAGAAGAAGCTGCCGAAGCAGATCGCGCGGACGAGCCGGTAAAAGAATAACACAAGATGAAACGCCAGCGTCAACAGATAGCTGAACCGGAGATTATACCGCGGCGAAAAGCCGCGCACCCGACCGATGCAGACCGACGCGCCGAAGGAGGACAATCCCGGGAAAATCGCCAGCGCGCGCATCAGGCCAATCAAAAAGCCGTCGGAGATCAGGGCGTATTTTTCATCCTTCTGCCCCACTGCACCGCGGCAGCACAGGAAGATCAGCCCGCCGTTGACGAGGAAAAACGCCGCGACCAGCACCAGATGGCTGATTTCCTCCGCCGAGGACAGGAAAATCAGCGACACCAGCATCGGCAGCAGGGCAACCACACCCAGCACCATACTGCGCCGGAGGGCATAGTCGGGCCGTTCTCCGCGCCGCAGCCGCCGCAGGCCGGTCATCGTCAGCCATTCCGTTCGCATCGCGCGGGCCTCCGGCCGGAAGGCAAGAAAAATCGCCAGAACGACACCGGCGGAAATCGCGGCATGAATATAATACCCGTCGCTCTCTGCAAGAGAGGTCAGGCCAAATGCGCTTTGCAGAATTGCCGCGTGACCGGCAAATGAAATCGGCAGCAGCTCCGTAAAGCCGCCGAACAGCGCATATAAAACAGCTTCCCAAAGTTTCAAGATGCAAGCTCCTCTGTCTATGTTACGAAAATGCAGACCTTGGCTAACATTATAACACAGAAAGCTGTAAATTACCATATTTATTTCTCGACGCGCTTCGATTTTCCGATCATCCGGTGCAGCTCGGAAAGCGCGTCGTGCAGACCGCCCAGCCGGTCGATCAGGCCGCTTTTGACCGCCTCCTTGCCGTAAACGATCGTTCCGACGTCCGTTGCAATCTCACCCGTCGCCATCATATAGCGCTCGAACGTTGCTTTTTTGATTTTGGAATTCCGCGTAACAAAATCTGCAATCTGCTCTTGAATGCGCTGGAAATAATGATACGTAGCCGGCGCACCGACGACTACGCCGCTCATGCGCACCGGGTGGATCATCATGCTGGCCGTCGGGGCAATCATGCTTTTCTTCGCCGACACCGCCAGAGGGATGCCAATCGAATGCCCGCCGCCGAGGACAAGCGAAACCGACGGTTTTTTCATTCCTGCGATTAACTCGGAGATTGCAAGCCCCGCCTCGATGTCCCCGCCGACCGTGTTGAGCAGCAGAAGCAGCCCGTCGATCTCCTCCGATTCCTCAATGGCTGCCAGCAGCGGCAGCACGTGCTCATATTTTGTTGTTTTCACCGTTTCCGGCGCGACCTGATGCCCCTCGATCTGCCCGATGATGGTCAGCGTGTAGATGCTCCCCTGCTCCGTTTTCGTCAGGCCCGCGCCAAAATCCTCGATGCGCTCCTGCGTCATGCTCTTATCCTCGCCCATAGCCGCGCTCCTTTGCAATCGTTTTCCCGTTTAGTGTTTCCGGGAATACATTTTTTACCCTTGCAAGGCGACAAATAATTTGGTATACTGAGGGAAACAAAGGGAGCTTCTATACTTCCAAGAAAAAAGGAGCAAATTTCTATGCAATATGAATATCGAACCCGCGGCGTCTGCGCCAGCAAGATTCTGCTTGACGTGGAGGACGGCATTGTAAAGAGCGTCCGCTTCATCGGCGGCTGCAACGGCAACACGCAGGGCGTGGCCAAGCTCGTCGAAGGAATGCCGGTGGACGAGGTCATTTCCCGCCTGAAGGGCATCCGCTGCGGCATGAAGCAAACCTCCTGCCCCGACCAGCTCGCCGAAGCGCTGGTAGAAATGCGCCTGAAATAACAAAATCCAAACATACGTCCCGCCCGAAAGGAACAACCTTCCGGGCGGGACATTGTTTATCGTTTCATCCAGTGAGGGGATATCAATGGGGCTGACTTGGATGCTGCGGAAGATTTTTGTCAGCTCCTCGTCAGAGTGGACCGGGCCGGACTTCTGTAATTCAAAGTAATACCCGTCCTTCGTCCAGACATAGAACAGAGAGCTTTCCATCTCAATGCGGCATACCTCAAAGCCATCAATGGAATACGGCTGCATCACTGCGCCTTCTGAATTGATACCACCGGCGCTTTGCAGTCTTGTATTAAGCACAGCTTGACTAAATGCAATATAATCCGTATCACCGGAAGAATACCAGACATAACTCATATCAACAGCGCTGATTAACTCAGAATCCAGCGCATACTCCTCCGGGATATAGGTCGGCGCGTAAGCTGTTTCAATTTGACGCGGAGCAGCAGCCGCCTCCTCCGGATCGATGGTAAATTCGTAATGCGTTCCGACATCATCGACAAAGAGATTCGCCACAGCGCGCCGCACTGCCGGAAATGCCATCGCCGTCAAGGTCAGCAGCGCGACAAGAGCCGCGACCAGAATGGCCCGTTTCCAGCCGGTGTTGACATAGCGCCAAGTACCGGAGTTCGTCTTTCGCATCAGCTTTTCCGTCCGGCGGCGATAGCGGTCAGAGAAGGTCAACGGGATATCCGCCTCCCGCGCCGGAATATCGGCAAATTCTTCCAGCGTCGCGTCAAGCAGCGCCCGCTCAAACGGCGTCATTGCGCTCTGCTTCGTCAAGGCACAGTCCCTCCTTCTGACAGATTTTTAGAAGCAAACGTTTTGCCCGGTTTGCCTGCTGCCGTACCGTTTTGGGGCGGCGGTGCAGCACCGCTGCGGCTTCCCGGATGCTCAGCCCCTGCACATAGAGGAGCATCAAAACATCACGATATCGCGGATCGAGCTGCCGGATGGAGCGCAGCAGCAGCGTGTAGTCCTGTGAGCGGACGACTTTTTGAAACAGGTCGTCCTCAGCCGCCGCAAGCGGAAGGCCCTCAAGGCTGATCTGCGTTCCCTCTTTTTTCTTCGAGCGCAGCATGGAAAGTGCGGCGTTTCTTGCTGCAACCAGAACATAAGCCCGCAGCGGTTTTCCCTCCGTCGGCAAATCACGGATATGCTGTGCAAGGCACAGCAGCGCAGTCTGTACAGCATCCTCCGCATCCTCCTGATTCCGTAAAACGCCGAGCGCCACCTGCAACATCTGCTTTTGATAGGAAAAATAGAGGTCGGAAAAACGCTGTGCATCCTCCTCACGGTCGATCATTGCCAAATAGCAAACCAGCAAAAAAGAACACCCCCTTCCATTTCATAATAAGCAAGCCGTCACGGTTTGTCAACCAAAACTTTATTTGAAAAAATTTATGATTTTTTGTAGCATTTTTCCGTTTTTGCGCGTCTATATAAGCAGAGGGGGGTGAAAAAGAAGTATCTGCCTAACGTATATACTGTTCCAATCAACGTGATTCGCAGCTATAATCTGGCACATTCTGGGTGTATGATCTGTCCGACAGAGTGATTGTCATAACATAGTAGAAAGGAGAATCTACCATGAAAACGAGATTGACTTGCATCCTGCTTAGCACACTGCTCCTGCTGTTATGCGCTTGTACGCAGGTACAACCGGTTACAGAAATACCAGCACGAAAAACGGAAGTAACGGAGCAGAGCGTTTCTGAGCTGCCGGCCACAACAGAAGCGCCGGAACTCAAGCTGATTCCAAAATACAACGCATTTGGTAGCGAGGGCAAATTGATAACGCTCGATAATACACAGTTAGACATTTTAACAGAGCAGGAAACAACAGAAGCGCTGGCGGCTTACCCTACGCTGAACGACGCGTATCCCACTGATTTTTCCGGTCTGTTGTTCGAGGTCACGCCGGAGATGATTGCGCATCAGATTGCATTGGGGCAGGATTTTTTGGCGTATTATTACAACACCTCTCCCACCGACTACAATTTTGAACTCCGAGAGGACGTCGCAGACTACGTTGTTTGGCTGGAAAACGACGAGCTGGATGCCGCCGTCAATCCGTGGCGCGTGAATGTTACGCTGAACGCGCCATACACAGGTGAACTAACCTCGGAAGCGATCGCATCGCAGCCACTTGTTCGTGCCGCCATGGAGTGGAAGGGCATCTCCGAGCCGGAGGTCCGCGAGAAGGTCGAGCTGGGCCTCGACGGCCAACCGTACTGCCGGTACTACACGTTCGCCGCGCACAGCGACGACCCTGTGGAGCAGCTTATGAATCTGAGCTTCCGCTCAGTCGATGTGGCAGTGTATTACAGCGGGCTGATGAGCGTTCGCATCAACGAAATGGAGCCGACCATCGTCGAGGGCGAAACGGCCGCAATATCAGGTGCGCAATTGTCAGCGTTCCTCGCGGAAACCTACCCCGACAACCCGCCGACGGAATACGTGACCGAGGTGTTCTACAGCTCTAAGGTCGAGAGTGGAAAATATATCCCATGCTATCGCATCTATCTGCTGGAGCCTGACTTGACGGCGGCTGACGGCAGTGCGGTCTACTCGGTCATCGAAGCAACGACCGCCGAGATCAGTGCAGCAAGTGTTACAGACGTTGAAGCTCCCACGGAACTGGACATAGACGCTGAGCTACCCACTGAACCTGCCGCACCGGCCACGGAGGCCGAAAACGAGGACGCATGACCGCGCATTCGTTAGAATGAAATAACACCGCCTCCTGCAATCTTCAGGGGGCGGTGCTTTTTTCCGTCTGCGGAAAAAGCAGAAAGCCCGCCTACTGCGATTGCAGCGGCGGGCTTTGGTGGTTTAACTTAGGCTTCCTCGTCCTCGTCGGCGGGAGCGGACGGCTCCAGCAGGGCGCGGATGGACAGGGAGATGCGCTTGCGCTCGGTATCGACGTCGATGATCTTGGCTTCGACTTCCTGACCCTCGGTCAGCGCATCGGAAACCTTCTCAACGCGATGGTCCGCGACCTGAGAAATGTGAATCAGACCGTCAACGCCGGGGAGAATCTCGGCAAAGGCACCGAAGTCAACGATCTTCACGATCTTGACCAGCGCGGTGTCGCCGACGGAGTACTTCGCGCAGAACTGGTTCCACGGGTTCATCTCGGCAGTCTTGTAGCCCAGAGAGATCTTCTTCTTTTCCGGGTCAAACTTGATGACATAGACGTCGATGGGATCGCCGACCTTGACGACCTCGTCGGGGGTCTTGATGCGGCCCCAGGACAGCTCGGAGATATGGACCATGCCGTCCACGCCGCCGATATCGACGAACGCGCCGTAGCTGGTGAGGGACTTCACGGTGCCGTGGTACTTCTTGCCGACCTCGATTTCGCTCCAGATCTTCTCGACAGCAGCCTTGCGGGCCTCGCTGTTGACCGCACGGATAGAGCCGACAACGCGGCGGCGCGCACGGTTGAACTCAGTGATCTTCATCTTGACGGTCTGGCCCTTCAGCTCGCCGAGGTCGCCGCCCTTGGCGATACCGGTCTGAGAAGCAGGGATGAACACGCGAACGCCCTTGACATTGGCAACGACGCCGCCCTTGTTTTCCTCGGTGATAACGCCCTCGACCACGGTCTTGTTCTCACAAGCGGCCTCAACGTCATCCCAAACCTTCATGCCCTCGAGCTTCTTGCGGCTGAGCTGAACGGTGCCTTCCTGATCGTTGACGCGAACGACGAAAACCTCAATCTCGTCGCCGACATGGAGAATGTCCTCCGGCTTAACGCCGGGGTCTGCGCTGACTTCGTCATACGGGATGTATCCGGCGTGCTTTGTGCCAAGGTCAACCTGAATCTCGGTGGATCCGATTGCGGTAACGGTGCCAAGAACCTTATCTCCTGTATTCAAAGTCTTGATGGAATTTTCGAGCATTTCCTCAAAGCTCTCCTCAGCTCCATCAATAGTAGTAGTAATTTCGCTCATAGTCTTTTTGACCTCCTTTATAATCCACGCGGGCGTAGAGGCACCCGCAGTGATGCCGATCTTAGCAGCACCGCCGAACGAGGACTTGTCCACATCCTCGGCGGAATCCACCAGCGCAACGTTCGGGCAATGCTCCCGGCAAATATACGCAAGGCGGGCGGTGTTGGAGCTGGCCGCGTCGCCGACGACCAGCATTGCGTCGCACGCCGAAGCCAACGCAGCGGCTTCGGTCTGGCGATTCTCGGTTGCTCTGCATATTGTATCAAAGATTTCTCGATTTGTACACACTTTTTTTATTAAATTCTTGCAAGTTTCCCATAAAAATTGCGTACTCGTCGTTTGGGATACGACAGTCACGGGCATTTGTGCGTGAGCAGCGGACTGTCCGAGCCAACGGCCTAATTCCTCCGCATTCGGAAAGACCAGAGGGTGGCTGCACCAGCCCGCGATTGCGACCACTTCGGGGTGTGTCGGAGTGCCGATGATGATTGGCTGTCTCCCCTGCTCCTCGGCGGCGGCGACCAGCGTGTGAATTCTCTTGACGGAAGGACAGGTCGCATCGATCACCGTAACATTGCGCTGCGCCAGCGCCGCATACGTCGCGCGGGGAACGCCGTGCGACCGAATGATAACTGTCGCGCCGTCGGGAATCTCGTCGAGCGAGGCAACGGTTTTCACGCCGCGTTCGGCAAACGACTGCACCAGATGGCGGTTATGCGCGATCGGTCCAAGGGTCACGACCTGCTTTCCCTCGGCGATTGCCTGCTCGACCAAACCGACCGCGCGGTTCACGCCATAGCAGAACCCGGCGCTTTTTGCCACGATCACCCGCATTGTTTTTCTCCCAGAGAGTAGATGGTCGTCATCAGCTCCTGCGTGGCCTTGTCCAGCTCCTCCTGCGTTGCGCGGCGGCCGGCAAATTCATACGTAATCGGCTCACCGAACACCAGATCGATCGGCCCCAAGAAGCGCTTTTTCGCCGTCAGATAGATCGGCACGACGGGAACATTCTGGCGCGCGGCAAGCATGACCGCACCGCTGTGGGGCTGCACGTCCTTGCCGGGGCGCATCCGCGTCCCTTCGGGGAAAATCAGGACCTTTTTCCCGTCCCGCAGCGTGTGCATCGCTGTCTGGAGTGCGCCAATGTCGCGATTGCCGCGATCAACGGAAAACGCGCCGAGCCGACGGTAGAGGTACCAGAGCGGTATGTTTTTCGACAACTCTTTTTTTGCCATCGTGCGTGGCAGCTCGTCAAAATTGCCGCCGACGATGACCCAGATCGGGTCGGAAAAGGAGCTGTGGTTGCAGCAGAGCATCGCCGCGCCCTCCGGCAGATTTTCTCTGCCGCGAATGCGGACGACGGGGTGCGCAATATGCAAAAAAACATTCAAAACAGCGCGAAAGGCACGGTATTCCCAATGTGGCATCATTTTCATGGCGTTATCTTCTCTAAAATCGTGCGGACCACCGCATCGATGCTTTCTTCAAGATTCAGGGCTGTGGTATCGATCAGAATTGCGTCCGGCGCCTGCTTCAGCGGCGCAATGGTGCGGCCGGTATCACGGCGGTCGCGTTCCATCATGTCGGCGAGGACGGCTTCATAGGTATCCGGCGCGCCCTTTTCCTGCAATTCCAAGTACCGGCGCTTCGCCCGGATCTCCGCAGAGGCGGTCAAAAAAATCTTCACGTCGGCTTGCGGCAGAACGACCGTGCCGATGTCGCGGCCGTCCATGACAACGCTGTGCGTCTTTGCAATTTCGCGCTGCGTGTCCAGCAGGAACGCCCGCACCTCCGGAATGGCGGCGCAGACCGATGCGTACGTGGAAATCTCCGGCCGGCGAATGTGCGCAGTCACATCCACGTCGTTCAGGTCCATATGCTGTAAGCCGTTTTCCCAGCGCAGAGCGACACGCAGGGACGGCAGCATCGCCGCAATGCCCGCTGTGTTCTCCTGCGTAATACCGTTTGAAAACGCCGCGTAACCGATCGTTCGATAAATCGCGCCGGTATCGACGTAAACAAACCGCATTCGCTCCGCAGCGCGGCGTGCGATCGTGCTTTTTCCCGCACCGGCGGGGCCGTCGATGGCGACGCTGTAAAATTGTTTTTCCATAATTAAGTACTCTCGCTTCTTCCCGCCGCGTTCCCGGCGGCAAAGGCCGTCGCCCACGCGATCTGTAAATTAAACCCGCCGGTATAGGCGTCGCAGTCAAGAATTTCACCCGCGAAATACAGGCCCTTCACGAGCTTGGACTCCATCGTTTTCGGCTCGACCTCCCGGACGGAAACGCCGCCGCGCGTGATAATGGCCTCGCTGACGGGGCGCGGACCGGTGATCGGAATCAAAAACGCCTTCGTTTGCGCGATCAGCTCCCGCCGCTGCGTCCGGGTCAGAGAATTGGCCTTCATCGCCGGGTCTATGCCGCAGCGCGACAGCAGCACGGGAATCATCGAATGCGGATAGAGGTCGCTGAGTGCATTTTCCATGCTGCGGTTGGCGTACGCCGTCAAATCGCGCAGAAAGCGTGCGTCGAGCTTTTCCGTGTCGAGTGCGGGCTTGAGGTCGAGGCTGAGCGTGTAGTGCTCCCCCTCCCTGCAATGCGCCGAGGCCGAAAGGACCATCGGGCCGGAAACGCCGAAATGTGTGAACAGCAGCTCGCCGAAATCCTGAAACACGGTCTTTCCCTTGCCGTCCAGCAGCTTCAGCGCCGTGTTGCGCAGGGAAAGCCCCTGCATCGCCGCACAGACAGAGTCGTCGCTCTCCAGCGGCACCAGCGAGCCGGAGGTCGGCTGAATCGTGTGGCCGAGGCGCTGCGCCATCCGATAGCCGTCGCCGGTCGAACCGGTGGCGGGATAGGACAGGCCGCCGGTGCAGAGGATCACGGACCGCGCGGAAATCAGGCCGGCTTCCGTCTTGACGGCAGCGATCGCACCGTCTTGCATCAACAGCTCCGTTACGGTTTCCCGGCGGCGCTGCACGCCGAGGCGCTGCATCGTCCGTTCGAGCGCCGCGATCACATCCGCTGCACGGTCGCTGATCGGGAACACCCGGTTGCCGCGCTCCGTTTTGAGCGGGCAGCCGTTTTCTTCAAAGAAGCGCATCGCGTCCTCCGGTGAAAAGCCGTGCAGCGCACTATACAGGAAGCGACCGTTGCGCGGAATGTTCTTCAGCACCACGTCCACGCCGGAATTGTTGGTCAAATTGCAGCGCCCCTTGCCGGTGATTGCCAGCTTTTTGCCGAGGCGGTCGTTCTTTTCCAGCAGAAGGACGCTTTTGCCGTTCTGCGCCGCCGTGATCGCGGCAAACATCCCGGCCGCGCCGCCGCCGATCACGACAACATCATTCGCCGACTTTTTCATAGACATGATAGGTATCCCAAACGTCCTCTAAGCGATCGAAGATCTGTGCGGTTTCCTTCCGGCGCTTCGACGCGACGGAAACGATCAGAGCATTGATTACGCTCATCGGCGCGACCATGGAATCGGCCAGCGAAACCATGTCGCTTTTGGCGCAGAGGAGATATTCGGCAAATTTCGCGACCGGTGAACCGGGGCAGTCGGTCAGGGCGATGGTATGCGCTCCGGCATTGTGCGAAAATTCCATCGCACGGATCGCAGCGGTGGAATAGCGCGGAAAGCTGATGCCGACAAGTGCGTCCTGCGGCGAAATGCGCACGAGCTGCTCAAACATCTGGCTGTCCGAGGCACAGCTTACCAGGCGAACATCGTCAAAAATGAAATTAAAGTAATAGCTCAAAAACGTTGCCAGCGCCGCCGAGGAACGAACGCCGAGGATATAAATCCGCCGTGCGCCGAGCAGCGCCTCAACAGCGCCGTTGAACGCCTCGCGGTCAATGTCCTCGACCGTCGTACGAATCCGCTCGGCATCGCCGTGCAGAACGGCGGAGAGAATATCCTCCTCCTGCGCGATGCGCTCGGCGCTGACCTCGATGCGCTGCACGGAGGTCAGGCGGTTGAGGACCATCTCCTGTAATGCGCGCTGCATCTCCGGATAGCCGTCGTAGCCGAGCAGCGAGGCAAAGCGGACTACGGTCGATTCGGAAACCTGTACGGTCTTACCGAGGACGCTGGCCGTCTGAAAGGCCGCCTTATCATAATCGTCCAGTATGTATTGGGCAATGCGCTTCTGCCCCTTGGAGAACGAGCCCATTTTCTTATGTATCGTGGAAAGAATGTCGGTCATTTGACTTCCTCCTTTTTGATCTGCTCCAGCTCCTGCGCGGTAAGATAGCGCCATTTGCCGGCCGGGAGCGTTCCGAGGGACAGGCTTCCCTCCCGCGTCCGGCAAAGACGGCGAACCCGCAGACCGGCCGCCTCGCACATCCGTCGAATCTGGCGGTTGCGGCCCTCAAATATTGTAATTTCAAACGTCGCTTTTTCCGCAGACTGCCGCAATAAACGCACCAGCGGCGTGCGGATTTGATAGCCGTCCAGCACGATTGGCCTTGCCAGCCGGGCGGCGGCATCGGTGAGGTCGCCGGACACGGTAACTTCATAGACCTTCGCGACCTCGCCGCGCGGGTGCATCAGACGGTTGGCAAACGCGCCGTCATTCGTCAGCAGCAGCAGGCCTTCCGACGCATAGTCCAGCCGCCCGACGGGATACACACGGCAGCCGCAGTCCCGCACCAATTCGGCTACGTTTGGACGGCCAAGCTCGTCGGAAAGCGTCGTAACATAGCCGCGCGGCTTATGCAGCATCAGATAAACGGTCGAAGTCTTCTCCGGCAGTGGACGGCCTGACACAGTGATCCGGTCTGCCTCCGGGTCGGCAGACTGGCCGAGCGCGGCAACCGTTCCGTTGACCGACACCGCGCCGTCAGCAATCAGCCGTTCCGCAGCCCGGCGCGAGGCGACCCCACGCTCGGATAGGATTTTTTGAAGTCGTTGCCGCATAAAATTCCTCCGTTTTTCCCCAAAGCAGGCGGATGGTGGCAATTCGGCGTTCGCCGAGGTAGACCGCCGCGCTGCCCGCAAAGGTGCCGGGAATTCCGGCGGAAAAGGCCTGCCGCGGGTACAGCAGCCGGATGGTGACCTGCTCGTTTTTGGACGCGTAGCGCGTAACGCTGTCGCCCGCCAGCAGCATGACCCGTGAGCCGTCCATCAGCGGAATTTCCGTAACCGGCGCACGCAGCTCGATGAGCGTCCGCTCCTGATACAACGCAAAGCCGTAGTCGTAAAGGCACGCATGGTCCTGCCAGTCATTGCCGTCGTTGATGGTCACGGCGACGAGCCGCCGGCCGTTGCGCTCTGCCGCGCTGACGAGGATGCGCCCCGCCGCCTTGGTAAAGCCGGTCTTGACACCGATCGCGCCCTCGACCGACCAGAGCAGCTTGTTATGATTCACAAAAACGCGCGACCCACATTGGATGCGCTTCGTCGAAACGATTTTCCGGAACTCTGGATTCTCCAGCGCGTAAGCCGCCAGCACCGCAAGGTCACGGGCCGTGGAATAGTGGCGTTCGCCGTCCAGCCCGTTTGGGTTTTCAAACGACGAATTCGCCATACCGAGCGATTGCGCCTTGAGGTTCATCAAAACGACGAACTCCTCCACCGAGCCGCTGCACGCCAGCGCAAGCGCGACTGCCGCGTCGTTGCCGGAATGGAGCATCATGCCGTAGAGCAGGTCACGGATCTTCAGGACCTCACCGGCCTGAAGATAGACAGACGAGCCTTCGATGTTCGCTGCCTCCGGCGGGATGACAAACTCGTCGTCCGGGTCGCAATGCTCCAGAACGACGATTGCCGTCATGATCTTCGTCGTGCTGGCGATCAAGGAACGCCGGTCCGCCTGCTTTTCATATAGCACCGCGCCGGTATCGGCATCCATCAGAATCGCACAGCCTGCCGCGCAGTCCGGTGCAGCGGCGCAGGGCAACGCAATACCAACGGCAATGGCAAACGCAACTGCCGCAGCGCATAATTTTTTCCACATACGCATCACCGGGGGTATTGTTTCCGGTTTTGCGAAAAATTATGATTGTTAATTTCAGGAAACGGTCCCCGATGCCGCGCTCACCAGCTCGACGAGCTTGTCCACGAGGCCCGGAAGCTGCTCTATCGCCCGCTCGGACGCGGTTTTCGCCGGTTCATCGATCGGAAGCACGCGCACACGGTCGCCCTGAATGATCACAACGGCGACCGGAATGACCTTCACGCCGCAGCCCGCGCCGCCGGAGAAGCTGCCCTCCGGCTTCGGCTGTTTTGCGGCGAGGTCGGCACCGCCGGAGGCCATGCCCAGCGTGATTTTGGAAATCGGAACCAGCGTTACGCCCTCAGCAACCGTCATCGGCGAGCCGACCACGGTGTTGGCATCCACCATTTCGCGAATTTTGGACATGGTGGCTTGGATGACTTCAGGAATTTTGCTCATGCTGCTCTACCTCCTGTTGAGTTTCGGGAATCTCCTTTTTGCCGAACTGCATTTTTTCGATCTCCGGCAGCTCGTCAAGCGATTGCAGACCGAAGGTGCGCAAGAAGTCCGGTGTCGTACGGAACAACGTTGGCCGTCCGGGGACGTTCAGCTTGCCGCATTCCTCGATCAGATGCTTGTTCAGCAGCGCGCTGACACTGTAGGAGCTGTCAACGCCGCGAATTTGCTCGATATACGCCCGCGTCGCGGGCTGATAATAGGCAATAATGGTCAGCGTTTCTAATTGCGAGGACGAGAGCTTCGGCGGCTTGCGCGTTTCAAGCGCCTTGGTAATATAGCCGGACATCTCGCCGGAGGAACAAAGCTGGTAGGCCGCGCCGAGATGCACCATGCGGATGCCGCGCCGCTCAAAGGACAGCCGGTCCATCAGGCTCTGCGCCGCCCGGTCGATCTCATCGGCATCACACTCCGCCGCCATCGCCAGCCGCTGCGTTTCCACCGGCTCCCCCGCCGCGAACAGGATTGCCTCAATAATTCGTTCAAGCTCCGCTTGTTCCATCTGCGTTCTCCGTTTTCTCGTCCGGCATCTTACAGAAGCGGACGGTGATATCGTCGTCGCCGTCGTCGTCCTCCAGGGTAATCGAGCTGGTGCGGCAAAGCTCCAGCACTGCGAGGAAGGTCGCGACGATCTCGCTGCGCGACCGGCTGCCCTGGAAGAGGCTGCGGAACTTTGCAATGCCGCGCATGAGCAGCCGCTTGAGCACCTGCGCCGCCTTTTTTGTCACGGGGTACGGCTCTGCGCCGACGATGCCGTTAAAGTTGGAAACCGGCGGCGGCATTTTCCGCTCGTTCCGGTCGGCCAGAAGCGCAAAGGCCCGCAAAAGATCCTCCGGCTCATGGCGATAGCGATAGGTCTTGTCGCGTTGAAACGGCTCCGGCTGCTTCGTAAAGAGGTTACAGCCAATCTCGTTGCGCGGCTCAAGGAACTCGACCGCCGTCCGAATCTGCGCGTAGGCATCGGCACGCTGCCGTTCCTCCAGCGAGCGGATCAGCAGCTCCATCTCGCTCATCGCCTCCTCCCGCTCGGCGGCGGAGAGAAGCATCTTTGTTTTGATCAGCATCAGATAGGAGGCCATCGAGATAAACTCGCTTGCTACCTCCATATCCAGCCGCTTCATGTTGTCCAGATACGCAAGATACTGCTCCAAAATGGAGGTGATGCTGACATCCTGAATCTCTATTTTGTTTTTGCTGAGCAGAAGCAGGATGGCGTCGAGCGGACCGTCAAAATCCTCTGGCAGCGCATCGCGCGTCCGCATCACACCCGTCAGGTGGTATCTTGGTTCTTCCATGGACGACCTCAAAATCGAAATAACTAATTTATTGTACCATTTTTTCCGCCGTTTCGCAACCTCAAAAACGGGAGAATCGGGCTTAGTGCCGCACTTTCCGGCAAATCAGCCACGTGATGCGCGCCGCGGCAAGCAAAATACCGTCGTGGAGCAGGAAAAGCGGCAGGCGCTGCCGCTGCGTTGAGCGGGAAAACGGGCCGATGGTGTCCTTTTCGCGGTTGAGCAGCTTCCGTTTCCGTTTCATACGCTGCGCCTGTGGAACGGACAGCAAAAATAGCAGCGCAAGAAATAGCGCCAAGCCCCGTTTCATTTCTCTCCTCAAGAGTTTCTTCCACTATTATAGCAACAATACCGCTTCGCTGCAAGAAAAAATCGGCTGTGCAGGCTGCACAGCCGATCGAGCGTGTCATTGCGAGGAGCGAAGCGACGTGGCAATCTCATGCAGGATGTTCCGAATTCGCCGAAACCCGGCAAAAACTTGCAATCGTTCGGCGAGATTGCCACGGCCCTTTCCGGGCCTCGCAATGACAGACTTCTGGGTTATTTTTCACAGGCGCGGACAATGGCGGAAAGCAGCTCGCCGCGGCCCGTTCCCTTCTCGGCGGAGAACGGAATGACCGGAATGTCGTCCGGCAGCTCCAGCGTTTGCCGGATGAGCGCCATATTCGGCTCGATCTCGCTTTTTTTGAGCTTGTCGAGCTTGTTGGCGACGACAACGAACGGCCGGCCCGTTCCCTCAAAGAGCCGCGCCATCACAACGTCGAGCGCGGTTGGCGCATGACGCGCATCCACGATCATCACGCCGAGGGAGAGGGCCTCCGGCTGCGCAAAATAGCGCTCCATGAGCTTGCCCCAACGCTCCTTCTCCGACGCGGCGACCTGCGCGTAGCCGTAGCCGGGCAGATCGACAAAGTACGCCTTGCCGTCCACCTTGAAATAGTTGATGTGGATGGTCTTGCCGGGCTTTTGGCCGACGCGGGCAAAATTCTTCCGCTGCAAAATGCAGTTTAGCACAGAAGATTTGCCGACGTTTGACTTCCCGGCAAAGGCGACCTGGGGCAGGCCGTCGGCGAGGAAGTCCTTCGGCGTTGCCGCCGAGCGGACGAAATCGACCTTCTGCAGATTCATTGGCGCAGCCCCTTTTCCCGCTCATGCGTGACCGGCTTCGCTGCCGGTAGGGCGGCCTTACGTTTTTGCAGCTCCGGCCGCTGCGCCGCAGGAAAGACGAGTGCCGCGTCAATGACCGCATCCACATGATCGACCGCGATGAAATTCAGCGCACGATAAACGGTCTGGTCGATCTCGCGAAGGTCCTTTTCGTTGTCCTTCGGGAAAATAACGGTTTTCACGCCGTGACGCAGGGCCGCCATTGTCTTTTCCTTCAGGCCGCCGATGGGCAGGACGCGGCCACGGATGGAGATCTCGCCGGTCATGGCGATATCCCGGCGCACCGGTGCGCCCGTCAGCGCGGAAACGATCGCCGTACAGACGGTAATGCCCGCTGAGGGGCCGTCCTTCGGGATCGCGCCCTCAGGGAAGTGGACGTGAATGTCCTTTGTCTTATAGAAATCCGGCGCGATGTGCAGCAGCTCCGCACGGCTGCGGATGTAGCTCAGCGCGGCATGGACGGATTCCTTCATTACGTCGCCGAGGTTGCCCGTCAGCTCCAGCTTACCCGTGCCATCCACGACGTTGCACTCGACCTCCAGCGTTTCGCCGCCGACCGCCGTCCACGCAAGACCGGTCACGAGGCCGACGGTATCTGCCGGGGCCAGCTTGTCCGGCAAAATTTTTCGCGGACCGAGGTACTCCTCCAGCTCCGCCGCGCCGACCTTGAGAGGGCCGGTTGCCTCGCCGGAGACGATACGCATCGCCGCCTTACGGCAGACCCCGCCAAGCTCCCGTTCCAGATTCCGGACGCCGGATTCGCGGGTATAGCAGCGGATGATGTCGCGGATGGCCTCGTCGGTCAGCTTGAGCTGCGTCCTTTGCAGGCCGTGCTTCTTCATCTGCTTCGGCAGCAGGTGGCGCTTGGCGATCACCAGCTTTTCCTCGTCCGTATAAGAGCTAAGCTCGATAAGCTCCATACGGTCGAGCAGCGGACGTGGGATGGTATCGGTCGTGTTGGCCGTCGTGATGAACATACACTGGCTCAAATCGAACGGAATCTCAAGGTAATTGTCGCGGAACGTGCCGTTCTGCTCGCTGTCGAGGACCTCCAGCAGGGCTGCGGACGGGTCGCCGCGATAGTCGCTTCCGAGCTTGTCGATCTCGTCGAGCAGGAGCAGCGGGTTTTTGCTTCCGGCCTGTGTGATGCCGGCGATGATGCGGCCCGGCATCGCGCCGATATAGGTCTTGCGGTGGCCGCGAATTTCGGCCTCATCGTGGATACCGCCGAGGGAGATACGCGCCAGCTTACGGTTCAGCGCACGTGCGACGCTCATGGCGATGGAAGTCTTACCGATGCCCGGAGGGCCGACGAGGCAGAGAATCTGGCACGGCTGCTCCGGCTCCAGCTGCCGAACGGCCAGCGTTTCCAAAATGCGCTCCTTGACCTTTTGCAGGCCGAAGTGGTCGGCATCGAGGATTTTCCGTGCCGCGTTCACGTTCAGGCGTTCCTTGGTCGATTTATTCCACGGCAGGTCAAAGACCACGTCGAGATAATTCCGGATGACCGAGGCCTCGGATGAGCCGTATGGCTGCTTCGACAGGCGCTGCAATTCCTTCTCGACCTTTTCCCGCGCGGCCTCCGGCAGCTTTGCCTTTTCGAGCTTGGCGCGGTATTCATCGACCTCCGCATCCTCGTCGCCCTCGCCCAGCTCACTGCGGATGACCTTCATCTCCTCGCGGAGGTAGTAATCGCGCTGACCCTTGTCGATGCTCTGCTGCGTCAGCTCATGCAGCTCACTTTCTACCCGAAGAACCTCCAGCTCGTCGGATAGCAGATGCACCGTCTGCTCCAGCCGCTTGATCGGATGGAACTGAGAGAGGAGCTTCATTTTTTCCGTATAGCCGAAGGTTGCAGCCTGTGCAATCAGATCGGCAATCTGGCCGGGGTCATGGGTCGCAAGGATTTTCAGCATTACATCCTGCATCGGCCGCTGCGACAGCTCCAAAAATTCGTCAAAAAGCTGCGCGGCAACGCGAAGCATCGCCTCGACCTTTGGCGTGCGGGTCGAGCATTCCATCTCCGGGACGGACTCTACACGTGCGCTCAAATACGGCGCGGTCTGCTTCATTTCAACGAGCCGTGCGCGGTATTCGCCACAGACGAGGACACGCACGCCGTCGCCGCTCACCTTGAGGACCTGACGCACCTGCGCAACTGTTCCGACGGAATACAGTCCGTCCACACCGGGGTCGTCATCGCTGATATTTTTCTGCGTCACCAGGAAAATTCGCTGGTCGCCGCTCATTGCTTTATCCAGCGCCCGGATGGACTTCTCGCGGCCGACGTCAAAGTGCATCGTTGCACCGGGAAAAACCGTCAGACCGCGCAGGGCCAGCACAGGCATTTTTTCGGAAAGAATCAGTTCATTCATAGGTTTCACTCCTTTCTGCGAACATTCGCAGGGAAAACGGCAATCTTGTCGGGTAATGGTAAAAATACGCAAAGAGGGAGTGGCAAATTGCACGCTCCCCCTCTCGTGTTACTCCGCCGAGCTGCGGCGAAGCTCCTTGGAACGGAGAATCACCGGTTCCGTTCCCTGCTCCACGCAGTCCTTTGTGATGATAACCTTTGTAATGCTCGGATCGGACGGGATCTCGTACATGACCTTCGTCATCACGCTCTCCAGCACGGCCCGCAGGCCACGCGCACCGATCTTGCGGTCGATCGCCTTCTGCGCAATCGCCTCGAGCGCCGGAACCTCAAACTCCAGCGTTACGTGGTCCAGCTCCAGCAGTTTTTTATACTGGCGGCAGAGCGCATTCTTCGGCTCCGTCAGAATCCGGACGAGATCCTGCTGGCTCAGGCTGCCGAGGCTCGTCACCACGGGAAGCCGGCCGACCAGCTCCGGAATAATGCCGAATTTCAGAAGATCATGCGGCTGCACCTGCGCAAACAGGGCGCCGACATCACGCTCACCGGATTTTTTCAGCTCCGAGCCGAAGCCGAGGCTCGACCGGTCGATACGGCGTTCAATAATCTTATCCAATCCGTCGAAAGCACCGCCGCAGATGAACAGGATGTTCGACGTATCGATCTGGATGAACTCCTGCTGCGGGTGCTTGCGCCCGCCCTGCGGCGGGACATTGGCGACCG
>OIZL01000434.1_pt1 | contig 31285 bp, 32 predicted proteins | sample 1588541 | NCBI WGS metagenome assembly OIZL01 (sample SAMN03283285) | human gut metagenome | biome: human-associated habitat; material: feces | host: Homo sapiens | place: Peru | collected 2012 | reverse complement strand
AAACCTTTTTATCGATGAGAAAATAGTTTACATGAATGGTCTTTCCGGGCGACTGGCCGACTCGCGCAAAGTTTTTCCTATTTAAAAGTCTGTTTATGACCGAGGATTTGCCGACATTTGACTTGCCGGAAAAAACGATATTGGGAAGCGCATCGCGGATAAAGCCCGAAGGTGCCGCCGCGCTTTTAATAAACTCGGCCTTGTTTATATTAAGTTCTGCCATGCTTCACCTACTGTCTTATTTCCGAGCGGCTTTTTTTGCCCGAAACGGGCATTATGACCTCATGCTTATTGTCCGAGTCCTTATGAACGAGCGCGGTCTCCAGAACTGTATCGACCTTGTCGGCAAGCACGAAGTTCAGCGCCTTGCGCACCGTCGGGTCGATCTCTTCAAGGTCAGGCTCGTTATCGGCAGGTATTATAACCGTGCCGACTCCGTTTCGCATCGCGGCCATCGTCTTTTCCTTGAGGCCTCCGATCGGCAGGACTCTGCCGCGCAGGCTTATCTCGCCCGTCATTGCGATATCGCGGCGCACCGGAGTTCCCGTGAGAGCGGAAACGATCGCCGTGCACACGGTCACGCCGGCAGACGGGCCGTCCTTGGGTATTGCGCCCTCGGGGAAGTGAATGTGTATATCCTTGGTTTTATAAAAATCGGCTTCTATGCCGAGCTTGCCTGCGCGGCTTCTGATGCAGGTCATTGCCGCTTGGCAGGACTCCTTCATCACATTGCCGAGATTGCCGGTAAGCTCAAGCTTGCCGCTTCCGTCAACAACGGCTACTTCGACATCAAGTACCTCGCCGCCGACGCTTGTCCACGCAAGGCCGCGCACAAGGCCGACCTCATCGGTCATTCTGCGATGCTCCGGCTTAAACTTCGGCGCGCCGAGATAAGGCTGCAGCGCACCCGAGCGCAAGGAAAGACTCTTACGCTCACCGTCGGCGATCGAGACCGCAGCTTTGCGGCAGAGTGCTGCGATTTGACGCTCAAGATTACGGACGCCGGACTCGCGCGTGTAATAGCTTATTATTTCGCGTATAGCATCGTCGCTGACTTTGAGCTGAGCAGCCTTCAGGCCGTGCTTTTTGCGCTGCTTCGGCAGCAGATGCTGCTTTGCGATCTGGAGCTTTTCCTCATCGGTATAGCTCGAGAGCTCAATGACCTCCATGCGGTCGAGGAGCGGTCTGGGGATCGTATCGGTCGTATTTGCGGTGGTGATGAACATGCACTCGCTGAGATCGAAGGGCAGTTCCAGATAGTTGTCGCGGAAGGTCGCGTTCTGCTCGGAATCAAGCACCTCAAGCAGCGCCGCCGATGGGTCGCCGCGATAATCGCTGCCCAGCTTGTCGATCTCGTCGAGCAGCAGGAGCGGGTTTTTAGAGCCGCACTGCGAAACGGCAGACAAAATTCTGCCCGGCATCGCGCCGATATAGGTCTTGCGGTGTCCGCGGATCTCCGCCTCGTCATGGATGCCGCCGAGAGAAAGGCGGGCAAGCTTACGATTCAGCGCGCGCGCAACGCTCATTGCGATCGAGGTCTTGCCGACGCCCGGAGGGCCGACAAGGCAGATGATTGGGCCGGACATGTCGGGCGCAAGCTGACGGACGGCAAGGATCTCAAGGATACGTTCCTTGACCTTTTCCAAGCCGAAATGGTCCTCGTCCAGAATACGGCGCGCATGTTCAACATTCAGGCGCTCCTTTGTGCGTTTATTCCACGGAAGCTCCAAAGCAACATCCAGATAGCTGCGGATCACCGCAGACTCGGCGGAGCCGTAGCCCTGTTTGGACAGGCGCTGCACCTCCTTGCTCAGCTTTTCCCTGATCTCGTCGGTAACGGAAAGCGCATCGATCTTCTTACGGTATTCCTCGATCTCCGCTTCCTCGTCGTTATCCCCAAGCTCGGAACGGATCACCTTCATCTGCTCGCGCAGATAATAATCCCGCTGGCTCTTGTCCATATTCTGCTGGGTCATTTCCTGGATGGTGTTTTCGATATCCAAAACGCCAAGCTCCGAATGCATCAGCTTGTTCGCAAGCTCCAATCTGCGAACGGGATGAAGCTGCTCAAGCACCTGCATTTTCTTTTCAAAGCCGAAGGTCGCTGCGTTCGTCAAAAGATCGGCGACATAGCCGGGATCGTGCGATGCGACGAGCTTGAGCATCGTATCCTGCACGGGGCGCTGCGACAGCTCGATAAATTCATCGAAGAGCTGCGCCGCCTGACGCATCAGCGCGTCCACACGGGCCGTATGCGGATAATCGGAAATCTCAGGCAGCGATTCCACGCGCGCAGACAAAAACGGCGCCGTTTTCAGCGCGGCAGACGCCTTTGCGCGGTATTCGCCCACGACCAGAATGCGCACGCTGTCGCCGGGCATCTTTAAGACCTGGCGTACCTGTGCCACCGTGCCGACGGCATAGAGATCGCGGAAGTCCGGGTCATCCGTGAGGATATCCTTTTGCGTTACCAAAAAAACACGCTGGTCGTCCTGCATCGCCTTTTCCAACGCCTTGACGGATTTTTCGCGTCCGACGTCGAAATGGCATGTCGTCTGCGGAAAAACGGTCAGTCCGCGCAGAGCGATCACGGGCATTTCTTCGGATATAATGATTTCGTTCATGATTCTGTATCTCCTTTCTTCGGAGGGTAAACGCCGGAATGCTTTGCCTCTCGGCATAATACCGACAGGCTTTCCGGCGGCAAACGTAAAAACCGATAGGGCCATGGCGCAAAATGACCGCCCGCAACCACGATCGGGTCGCTGTTACGGTCACAGCCGCCGTGACCCTACGGATTTATTCTTTCTTGTCAGCTTGCGTCGGATTGCGTTTTGCGGGGCTTTCTGCGCTTAATGGTCGGCTCCGTACCGTTCTCCACGCACTCCTTTGTAATAAGCACCTCGGTGATCGACGGGTCGGACGGGATGTCATACATGACCTTTGTCATGACGCCCTCAAGGACGGCCCGCAGACCGCGCGCGCCGATCCTGCGATCGATCGCCTTCTGCGCGATAGCCTCCAGCGCGGCATGTTCAAAGTCCAGCTTGACATGGTCCAGCTCCAGCAGCTTGGTATACTGCTTGCACAGAGCGTTCTTCGGTTCGGTCAGGATGCGGACAAGGTCTTCCTTCTTCAGGCTGCCGAGGCTGGTCACCACGGGAAGTCTGCCGACAAGCTCGGGAATGATGCCGAATTTCAAAAGATCGTGCGGCTGGACCTGCGCAAACAGGGCGCCGACATCCTTCTCCTTACGGTTTTTCAGCTCAGAGCCGAAGCCGAGGCTGGAACGGTCGACACGGCGCTCGATGATCTTATCCAGTCCGTCAAAGGCGCCGCCGCAGATAAACAGAATGTTGCTCGTATCGATCTGGATGAACTCCTGCTGCGGATGCTTTCTGCCGCCCTGCGGCGGGACATTGGCCGTCGTTCCCTCCAGAATTTTCAGCAGCGCCTGCTGCACGCCTTCGCCGGAAACGTCACGCGTGATCGAAGTATTCTCGCTCTTGCGGGCGATCTTATCCATCTCGTCGATGTAGATGATGCCGCGCTCGGCAAGCTCGACATCGAAGTCTGCCGCCTGAATCAGGCGGAGGAGAATATTCTCCACGTCCTCGCCGACATAGCCCGCTTCGGTCAGCGTGGTCGCGTCGGCGATGGCGAAGGGAACGTTCAAAATCTTGGCGAGCGTCTGGGCAAACAGCGTCTTGCCGCAGCCGGTCGGGCCGATCAGAAGAATATTGCTCTTTTGCAGCTCGACATCGGACTCCTCGCCGAAATAAATCCGCTTATAGTGGTTATATACCGCGACGGAAAGAGCAATCTTCGCCTCGTCCTGTCCGATAATATAGCCGTCCATGTATTCCTTGATCTCGCGCGGCGTGGGCAGACGGTCCGGTTTCTCGGCCTCCTGCTCGGTGTGTACGTCCTCGTCGTGCAGAATGGAGCTGCACAGGTCCACGCACTCGTTGCAGATATAGGCGTTCGCGCCGGAAAGGATGCGCTCCACCTGCCCCTGCGTCTTGCCGCAGAAGGAACAGCGGATGAGTTTTTCAGCCAAAATAATCGCTCCTTAATTTATCTCTGATAGATCACCTTGTCGATCAGACCGTATTCCTTCGCCTCCTCGGCGGTGAGGAAATGGTCGCGCTCGGTATCCTGCGTGACCTGCTCGACGGGCTTACCGGTGTTCGCGGCGAGAATCTCGTTGAGCTTTTTCTTGATCGCAAGGATGCGCTCGGCATGAATCTGCACGTCGGTTACCTGACCCTGTGCGCCGCCGGAGGGCTGATGAATCATAATCTCGGCGTTCGGCAGCGCGATGCGCTTGCCCTTTGCGCCGGAGGACAGCAGGAATGCGCCCATCGACGCGGCCATGCCGATGCAGATGGTCGAAACGTCGCATTTGATATACTGCATCGTGTCATAGATCGCCATACCCGCCGTCACACTGCCGCCGGGGCTGTTGATATAGAACTGAATGTCCTTATCGGGGTCCTGCGCCTCGAGATAGAGCATCTGCGCCACGATCAGGCTGGCCGTGGTATCATTGACTTCCTCGGAAAGGAAAATGATCCGGTCGTTGAGCAGCCGGGAGAAGATATCATACGACCGTTCGCCGCGGCTGGTCTGTTCCACGACATAGGGAACCAAACTCATAGTGAAAACTCCTTTCGCATTGGCATGAGCGGAGCGGGACGACGGCCGCAAAGCCCGTCATGCGCCGCTCCGTTCCAGTATAACCGCTCCGCTGGAAGTTTATTCCTCCGTCTTGGGAGCGACGGCAACCGCAGAATCCGCCACGAGCTTTGCAGCCTTGCGAATCTGAAGATCGCCCTTGATATTGACAAGCTCCTTGACCTTCTCCACATCCATCTTATAGGACTCGGCCAGCTTCTTGTATTCTTCCTCGCACTCCTCGTCGGAAACCTCGATGTTCTCCGCGTCAACGATCGCGTTGAGCATGACGTTGGTCTTGACGGTGTTCAGTGCGTTGGGGCGGAGGCTCGTTTTGATGGCGTCCATGTTGCCGCCCAGCATCTGAGCATAGACCTGAAGGGACGCACCCTGCGCACGCAGCTCATAGTCCATGCGCTCCAGCTCATTTTCGACTTCCTCATCGACCATACTGTCGGGAATTTCGACGGTCATATTCGCAACGGCCTTCTCGATGGCGGCGTTTTCAAACGCGCGGTCGATGCCGTTCTGCTTTTCTTCGAGAACGCGCTTTTCGATGTCGGCGCGCAGCTCGTCCATCGTATCGAACTCGGAAACGTCCTTCACGAACTCATCATCCTTTTCGGGCAGGACGGTTTCCTTGACCTCATGCACCTTGACCTTAAAGACCACGGGCGCACCGGCCAGGGACTTTTCGTGATAGTTCTCCGGGAAGGTCACGTTGATTTCCTTCTCGTCACCGGCGGCCATGCCGACGACCTGCTCCTCGAAGCCGGGGATGAAGGAATGGGAGCCGAGGCGCAGCTCATAGTTCGTACCCGCGCCGCCCTCGAACGCAACGCCGTCCTTGAAGCCTTCAAAATCGATCATCGCGACATCGCCGTCCTTGGCTGCACGATCGACGGTGGTGATGCGGGCGACATTCTGCGCCATGCGGTCGATCTCGGCATCGACCTCGTCGGAAGTGACGTTGGCCTCGGCCTTTTCAACCTCAAGGCCCTTGTACTGGCCGAGGGTGACCTCGGGATACAGGTCGGTCGCGACGGTCAGCGTCACGCCGTCGTCCTCGCCGATCTGCATATCGGTGATCGAGGGCTTGCCGACGGGCTTCATATCCTGCGTGAGAACGTACTCCTTATACAGCTCCGGGAAGATCTCCTCGATGGCATCTTCATAGAAAACGTGCTTGCCGTAAGCGGCTTCCACGATCGTGCGCGGGGCCTTGCCCTTGCGGAAGCCGGGGATGGTGATGTTCTTGCGATACTTGAGGAAGGCCTTGTTGAGGCTCGGCTCCAGCTCGCTCTTGCTGATCTCCACGACAACGGTCGCGCGGGTCGTTTCTTTCTCTACGCTCTTGACATTCATTGGTTTTTCCTCCTATAGGTCGCGCAAATGCGCATTATTTATGGATTGAGCCGGACTATTTTATCAGATAACTTCCGAAAATACAAGCCATTTTTCGTTATTTCAGGCGAAATGGGCGAAAATTTATAAAATCTGCGGAGCAGAGGTGAAAATCCACGCCGTCGTATTGGCCTTCGATGGCCAGCTTGTGGCTGTCGCCGTGGAGATGGCCGTAGCAGCAGTGCGACACGTGATACTGCTTCAGCAGACGCAAAATTTCCGGGCATTCGTAGCCGCGGTAGCGCGGCGGATAGTGCAGGAAGCAGAGCTTTTCACCCTCTCCTGCCGCCTTGAGCGAGATTTCCAGACGGATCAGCTCGCGCTTGAAAATTTTATCGGCGTGGCTTCCGGCGGCGGCATCCTCCTCAAAGAACCAGCCGCGTGTCCCGCACAGGGCGATATCTTCATAATAATAGCAGTTGTTATTCAAAATCCATAGGTTTTCAAAGCCGTTTTCTTCACAGAATTTGTAAAACTTCGTCGCCGTCGTCCACCAATAATCATGGTTGCCCTTGATGATGATCTTCCGTCCGGGGATCGCGCTGATGAACGCAAAGTCCTCCCGCGCGGCGTTCAGGTCAAGCGCCCAAGAAAGGTCGCCGAGCAGCACCGTCGTATCCTCCGGGCGAATAACGGAAAGGCCGTCGCGGAGCTTGTCCACGTAGCCGCGCCAAACGCCGCCAAACACGTCCATCGGCTTGTCGCCGCCGAAGGAAAGATGCAGATCGCCGATCGCATAGAGCGCCATTACATTACCTCTCTTTTCAAAAGCTCCAATAGATTTCCAAAGAACATTCGATCCAAAAGCGCCTCATCATAGCCACGCCCGCGAAGATAGTCGGAAAAATCAACATATGAGCGCAGGTCGTCGAAGCCCTGCGGCAGCCGGTCGCAGCCGTCCAGGTCACCGCCCAGCACCACGCGGCCCTCGCCGCACAGGCGAAGCAGATGCTCCAAATGGCGCAGCAGCGTTGCAAAGTCCGCTGTTTCGCCCAAAAACGGGACATAAAGATTCAGCCCGACAGCGCCGTCCGTGTCCGCAATGGCACGGAGCTGGTCGTCGGTCAGGTTTCTGGTATTTTCACAAAGTGCGCGGCAGTTGGAATGGCTGGCGAGGATTGGCTTTCGTGTGATCCTCATCAAATCCCAAAACGCCGCCTCGGACAGGTGACTCACATCGATCGCGATGCCGAGCCGCTGCGCCTCGCGCACAAAATCCGCACCCTGCGTGGTCAGCCCGTCATTTGAGCCGTGCGTCCCGGCAAGCGCGTTCCCGGCGTTCCACGTCAGGGTCGTCATAATGAAGCCCGCCTCGCGCAGACCCGCCAGCGCGGCAGGATCGCTGCGGATGACCTCCGGTCCCTCGATGGATAGCAATGCGGCGATCTTTCCTGCCTCCGTCAGCGCCGTTACCTCCTCCGGCGAGGCGGCAAAGGCGATGCGCTCCGCATTTTGCCGTACCTCGCTTTGAAGATAGGCCAGCGGCTCGTGCAGCAGACGCTCCGGGCATCTGCCAACCGGCGCACCGGCACAGCTGCAAAAGGCGAACACCTGCGCGTAAGCCCGCAGCGGCGCCGCCTTTTCCAGATCGATATGACAGGAATTCCGCGCCAGATGCTCCCCCCTGGACCAAAGCTCATAGGCGGTGTCGCAATGCGCGTCAAAAAGTCGAGGCTTCAAGAAAATGCGTCCTCCAAATGTGTGATGCGCGGCTTGGCGGTCGCCATGCCGTCCGGTGCATAGATTTCGATCACGTCAAAGCGCGGCTGCTTCTCCGTTTCGTTCTGGGAAAGGTACAGACTGGCGGCGGTGAGGATGCGCTCCTGCTTATGCCGGTCCACAAACTCCCGCGCCTCGGCAAAGGCGCTGCTGCGCCGCAGCTTGACTTCGACAAAGACGAGGTACTTCCCCTTTTCGGCAATGAGGTCGATCTCACCCATGCGGCAACGGTAGTTCGCGCCGACGATACGGTAGCGCTTCTTTTGCAGATATTCCGCCGCAAGGCGCTCACCCCAGTGGCCGATCAGCTCATTTGCCATAGAATTTTTTCAAAAAGCTCTGCCGGTGCATCGGGCAAGGGCCGTACTGCGTCAGCGCGGCATAGTGTGCCTTCGTGCCGTAGCCCTTGTGGACCGCAAAGCCGTACTGCGGGTAGATTGCGTCCTGCTCCAGCATGAAGCGGTCCCGCGTGACCTTTGCCAGAATTGAAGCAGCGGCAATATTCGCGCTCAGACTGTCGCCCTTGACGATCGTTCTGACCGGCAATTCGCCGAGATTCGGCTCCCGGTTGCCGTCCACCAGCACGATATCCGGTCGGACGGCAAGCTGCTCCACCGCGCGGCGCATCGCAAGAAACGTCGCCTGCAAAATATTGATCTCGTCGATTTCTCTTTCGTCGGCGAAGGCGATGCCATAGGCAATGGCCTCGCGGGTGATGATCTCATACAGCGCCTCGCGCCGCTTTTCCGTCAGCTTTTTTGAATCGTTCAGGCCCTCGATCACGAGGTCCTGCGGCAAAATCACTGCCGCCGCGCACACCGGACCTGCCAGCGGTCCCCGTCCGGCCTCGTCCACGCCGCAAACGGTTGCAAAGCCCTCGTCGCGGCAGGCGTGTTCATAGCTCCAAAGATCCGTCATCATTCGTCGTCCGGCGTGAAGCTCAGGCGCTGGCGCAGGCCGTCCACTGTCAGCTCATACACCACAACGCCGTCCTCCCGCGCGTCCTTTTCCAAAGTATATTCCGCACCCGTGCAGTAGGTGCGGGCGATCGCGTCGGTGTCGTTCGTTTCCACCTCGGAGACGAAAACATCGCGCATCTGATTGTTGCTGCACTGGTTAAAAATCTCGCGGATCAGTTCATATCTCATTTGGGTCCTCCAACGTAAAGCGGCCGATCTTGCAGCTGCGGAATTCCTCCAACAGAATTCGCGCCATCCGCTCCGTGTCCAGCACGCCGCCGGAGAGCAGGAAGCCGCGCTTAGCCGCTGCCTGCTCCAAAAGCGCGAAGCCGCCGTCGTCCTCATCGGGGTCGAGCTTGTAGCGCTCGCGCAGCGCGTCGGGATAGCGCCGCCAGAGCATCTGCATCAGGTTGGCCGCCAGCGTTTCCGTGTCGATCACGTCGTCCTTGACCGCGCCGGTATAGGCCAGCCGCCGGCCGACCTCCTCATCGTCGAACTTCGGCCAGAGGATGCCGGGCGTATCGAGCAGCAGAAGGCCGCGATCGACCGTGACCCACTGCTTGCCGCGCGTCACGCCGGGACGATTTTCGGCCTTTGCACCCTTGCGTCCTGCGATCTGGTTGATGAACGTGGACTTGCCGACGTTCGGGATGCCGACGACCATGAGCTTGAGGGGTTTATTGACAAAGCCCTTTTCGGCATAGCGCCGCAGCTTTTCGGCCAGCAGCTCCCGCACGGCGGGCAGAAAGCGGTCCAGTCCGCGGCGGTTTTTGCAGTCCGTACGCACCACAGCAAAGCCCTTGCCGCGCAGGTAATTGCTCCAAATATCGGTCATTCGGGCATCGGCCATGTCGATGCGGTTCAAAATAACCATGCGCGGCTTATCACCGCAGATCGCATCGATATCCGGGTTGCGGCTCGACGCAGGAATCCGCGCGTCCACGATCTCACACACCGCATCCACCAGCCTGAGGTCCTCCTCGATCTGGCGGCGCGTTTTGGTCATGTGACCGGGATACCATTGAATATTCATCCGATCGTCCGTCATGATACCGCTCCGATCCTGCTGAAATCACGGGTCGTTCCGTCCTCGCTGTAGCCCGGGAACACAATGAACAGCACCTTGCCGAGGACCTGATCGAGGTGAATTTGCCCGATGTCGATATAGCGGCTGTCGGCGGAGTGGTTGCGGTTGTCGCCCATGACGAAAACGCAGTCCTTCTCGACCGTCAGCGGGAGCTTGGTCCCGTTGGCACCGGTATATTTCGGGTCCATGACCTCGTTGATATATGGCTCGTCAAGGGCAACGCCGTCCACGTAGACTGTCCCCTGTCCGAACTGGTCGTATTGGATATCGACCGTCTGGCCTTCCGTCGCAATGACGCGCTTGACGATCGGCTCGCCGTCCTCAAAAGACAGCTTCCGTGCGACAATGATGTCGCCGTATTTCAGCTCGCCCATGATCATGTTGCTTTGCAGCGCGAGATAGTCCCCGTGCCGCAGCGTCGGCAGCATAGACTCGCCGTTCACGCCGACCAGCCGCACGCAGAACACAAACACCAGCGTAATGGCCGCCAGAATGTAAACCAGATCGTGAAGCAGTGCATATATATCATGTAAAAAGGAGCGTTTCTCCTCCGGCTTTTTCGTTTCCTGTTGCTTTTCTTCCACGCCAAGGCCTCCCCATTGTCTTTTTGGGCTATTGTGTATTATACACGAAGCCGCCGGAGAAATAAAGAACAAAATGTGAATTCTTCGTGTTTTTTCAACTCAAACGCCGGGAGGTCTGCCCTCCCGGCGTTTAAAAAAATTGTATCTTATAGCGACTTCAGGCGTTCTTCGCTCTCTGCAAGCTGCCTGAGCAGGCTTTCATACTTCTGTGCCTTTTCCCGTTCAGCGTTTACGACCGCTTCGGGGGCCTTGGCGGTAAAGCCCGGGTTATTGAGCTTGGTCTGAATGCCGTCCAGGCCCTTTTGTGCCTTTTCACGCTCCTTGGCAATGCGTTCCAGCTCCTTCTGCACGTCCACGAGCTGGCTCATCGGCATATAAAGCGTCGCATCGTGCGTCACACAGGAAGCCATCGAGGCGTGGCCCTCCGGCTCCTTGTCACTGATGATGACCTCATCTGCATAGGCAAGCCGCGTCATGAAGCCCGCACCGCTCTGGAACAGCGCCTGCTTGCCGGTCACAATATACAGCGTGCATTTCTTCGACGGCGGAACGTTCATCTCCGCGCGGCGGTTGCGGACGGCGCGAATGGCGGTCATGATGCTCTCCATCGCCGTTTCCTCAGCCTTGAAGCTCAGCGCCTCGGCATACTCCGGCCACTCAGCGGCGATCAGAGCCTCGCCCTCGTGCGGAATGGCCTGCCAGATTTCTTCGGTGATGAACGGCATAAACGGGTGCATCAGCCGGAGAAGCTGGTCCAGCACGTACAGCAGCACCTGCTGCGCAACACGCTTGCTGGCTTCGTCCTCGCCGTACAGGCGGGCCTTTGTCAGCTCGATATACCAATCGCAGTAGCTGTCCCAGATAAAGTCGTAAATCTTCTGCACTGCGATGCCCAGCTCATATTTATCGAGGTTTTCCGTCGCCTCGGCGATGAGCGTGTTGAGCTTGGAGAGGATCCACTTGTCCGCCGTTTCCAACGTGTCGAGCGCGGGCAGCTCGTTTTTGTCGATGCTGAGGTTCATCATGACATAGCGGCTGGCGTTCCAGAGCTTGTTGGCAAAGTTGCGCATTGCCTCGCAGCGCTCGATATAGAAGCGCATATCGTTGCCGGGCGAGTTCGCAGTGAGCATATTCATGCGCAGCGCATCCGCGCCGAAGCGATCGATCATTTCCAGCGGGTCGATGCCGTTGCCGAGGGACTTGGACATCTTTCTGCCCTTGTCATCGCGGACGAGGCCGTGGATGAGGACGGTGTGGAACGGCGCTTTTCCCGTCTGCTTGCAGCCGGAGAAGATCATGCGCGCGACCCAGAAGAAGATGATGTCATAGCCCGTGACCAGCACGTCCGTCGGGTAGAAGTACTTGAAATCGGGCGCCTGCGTATCCGGCCAGCCGAGGGTTTCAAACGGCCAGAGCGCGGAGGAGAACCACGTATCCAGCACGTCCTCGTCGCGGGCGATGTTCTTGCTGCCGCACCTTTCGCAGCAGGCCGCATCCTCGCGGGACACGGTCATATGGCCGCAGTCGGCGCAGTACCACGCCGGGATCTGATGACCCCACCAGAGCTGACGGGAGATACACCAGTCGCGGACGTTCTCCATCCAGTTGGTGTAGATTTTCGTAAAGCGTTCGGGCACGAACTTCGTTTCGCCCTCGTTGACAACGCGCAGCGCCTCCTCGGCCAGCGGCTGCATCTTCACAAACCACTGTGCGGAGATAATCGGCTCCACATCGCGGTGGCAGCGGTAGCACGTGCCGACATTATGGCTGTACGGCTCGACCTTGACAAGGTAGCCGCCGGCCTCCAAGTCTGCGACGATCTGCTTTCTGGCCTCATAGCGGTCGAGTCCCTGATATTTGCCGCCCAGCTCGTTGACCACGCCGTGATCGTCGAGAACGCGGATGACCTCCAGATGATGCCGCAGACCGACCTCGAAATCGTTGGGGTCGTGCGCCGGGGTCATTTTAACGCAGCCGGTACCGAAATCCATCTCGGCGTAGTCGTCGGCCACGACCGGAATTTCCTTGTTCATGAGCGGGAGAATCACGGTCTTGCCGACAATGGCCTTATAGCGCTCGTCGTTCGGGTTGACACAGACACCGCTGTCGCCAAGCATGGTTTCCGGCCGGGTCGTCGCAACAATGACCTCGCCGCTGCCGTCGGCCAGAGGGTAGCGGATATGCCACAGGTGGCCGGGCTTATCGACGTATTCGACCTCTGCATCGGACAGCGCCGTCACGCAGTGCGGACACCAGTTGATGATGCGGCTGCCCTTATAGATCAGACCCTGCTCGTAAAGATTCACGAACACCTCGCGAACCGCCTTGGAGCAGCCCTCGTCCATCGTGAAGCGGGAGCGCTGCCAGTCACAGGAGATGCCGAGCTTCTTCTGCTGAGTCACGATGCGATCGCCGTACTGGCGCTTCCAGTCCCAGACGCGCTCGAGGAACTTTTCGCGGCCGAGATCGTAGCGGGTCTTGCCCTCGCCGCGCAGGACCTCCTCAACCTTAATCTGCGTCGCGATGCCGGCATGGTCCACGCCGGGCAGGTACAGCGCGTTATAGCCCTGCATCCGCTTGAAGCGAATGAGCGTATCCTGCGCCGTATCGTCCATCGCGTGACCGATATGGAGCTGACCGGTGACGTTGGGGGGCGGCATAACGATCGTAAAGGGCTTTTTGCTCTCGTCCGGCTCGGCATGGAAATAGCCGCCGTCCATCCAGAACTGGTAGAGCTTTGCCTCTACCTCCTTCGGGTCGTAGGTTTTCGGTAATTCTCTTGCCATAAGATTTTCTCCTTCTGAAAAAAATCGCCCCAAGCCGTAAAACGGCTCAGGGCGAAAAAACTTTCCGCGGTACCACCTGAATTTCCGCAAGGCTGCGGACACTTAACGAGCGGTTCTTCCCCGCTCTGACTCTGTAACGGGAGTTGCCCGTGCGGACCTAAGGGAAAACCGTTCGGCCCGCCCGCTCCAAAGCGACCTTCGGTAAGCTCTGCCGGGACTTTCACCGACCGTCCCTTCTCTGCATTCGAGGCTTGCCTACTCCTCTTTTTCCGCGCGTTTTCAATATTAAGCTCATGATACCGGATATTTTGGGGTTTGTCAAGTCCGAGTTTTTTACTGCTGTGGGGCGAAGGCGGCCAGCTCCTGCGCCAAGCCGTCGAGCAGCTTCTGCGCCGCAGCGCGGTCGTTATTCACGGCGGTGAGATAGAGCTTGACCTTCGGCTCCGTGCCGGACGGGCGGACGATCACGCTCCCCTGCTCGCCGAGCGTCAGCGAAACGACGTTGGACTTCGGCAGCGTGACAGGCGTTTGCACGCCGGTCCGGCAGTCCTTCGTCACCCGCGCAGCATAGTCAGTCAGCGCGGTCACAGGGATGCCGCAGAGCGCCGCCGGCGTGTGGGCGCGGAAATTCGCCATAAACTGCGCCGAAAGCTCCATTGCATTCGGCCCCTTCAGCTCGATGCTGATGACCCGCGCCTCATGCCAGCCCAGCTCGGCATAGAGCGCGTCCATCTTCTGGGCAAGGTTCATCCCCTCGCGCTTGAGCTTCGCCGCGAGGTCGCAAGTCAGCATGGAGGCGACGACCGCATCCTTATCGCGGGCATACGTTCCTTTGAGATAGCCGCAGCTTTCCTCAAAGCCGAACACAAAGCGGTTTTCCTCACCCTTTTCTTCGAGCGCAAGAATTTCGCCGCCGATGTACTTAAAGCCGGTCAGGACGCTGCGCATTTTTACGCCGTACTTCGCCGCGACTTTATCAGCCATCGGGGTGGAAACGATGCTTTTGACCGCGACGGGGTCGGCGGGCAGGCGGCCCTGCGCTGTCAGCTCGCCGAGAATATAATCCAGCAGCAGGCAGCCAAGCTCGTTGCCCGTCAGCTTGCGGAAGCCGTCCCCGTCCGGCACGGCGACGGCCACGCGATCGCAGTCCGGGTCGGTGCCGAGGATGAGATCGGGATGCGTCTGCCGTGCGATCTTGTAGCTCTCGCTCAGCGCGGCATCCGTTTCCGGATTCGGGTACTCGCAGGTCTTAAAATCGCCGTCCGGCTGTTCCTGTGCCTTGACGACATCGACGTTAACACCAATGCGGCCAAGCACCGTGCGCACCGGCTTGTTGCCCGTGCCGCACAGCGGTGTGTAAAGCAGATTCAAATTGTCCGACGGCATGGTCGCGAGGCGCTCGTTCAGGACGGTTTCATAGTACTTCTCCCAGAGCGACGGATGGATGAATTCCACATCGCGGTTTGCCATGTAATAGTCAAAACTCTCCTTCGCGGGGACAAAATACGGGATCCGTTCAATCTCGTCGTAGACGATGGCCGCCGGAGCATCCGTCATCTGGCAGCCGTCGGGGCCGTAGCATTTTATGCCATTGTACGCGCCTGCGTTATGACTGGCGGAAACGACGATTCCGCAGCCACAGCCGAGCTGCCGAACAGCAAACGAGAGCATCGGCGTTGGGGCCAGCTCATGATAGACATAGACATGAACGCCGCGTTCGGCAAGCGCGGCGGCGCAAATTTCGGTATAGTGCCGTGAATTATGGCGGGAATCGTAGCCGATGGCGCACTTTTTCGGCAGGTCGGTCCCAACGAGCCACGCGGCAAGGCCCTGCGCCGTGCGGCGGACGGTATAGTCGTTCAACCGGTTTGTGCCAAGGTCCATAATGCCGCGAATACCTGCGGTGCCGAAGGCAAGCTCCGCACCGAAGCAGCCCTTAAGCTGCTCGTCGTCGCCGCGCATCGTGTCCAGCATTGCCTTTTCCCCTGCCGTCAGCATGGGGCTGGCGCACCAGGCCTCATAACGTTCCAAATAATTCATAGTAACCTCCGGTGAAAAAACAGGTCAATTCCGAACGAACTGACCTGTTTGTTATTTTCATTAAATATCTTCAATGATCGGGGACTCGGTCTGCGCGGGAGTGGCCGGACGGGTCTGCGGCGCAGCAACGGCACGGAACTTTGCGCGGGAATCACGCACCTGCGACAGGGCCTCGGCAATGGCCTCCTCGGTCTGACGGATGGAATCGTCCATATAGTCGAACGTGACCTGCTTCAGCTCCTTGATCTTCTCCTGCGCGGCGCGGACCATCTCGTTGGCCTGCGAGCGGGCCTCCTGATAGACGGCCTCATTGGAAACGAGCTGACGGGCCTGCGTCTGCGCGGACTTCAGGATGCCCTCGGCCTCGCGCTTGGCGCTGGTGACCAGCTCATTACGGGATTCAACGATGGTTTTTGCCTGCTTCAGCTCGCTGGGGAGCTTATTGGAAATTTCGTCCAGCAGATCGAGTGCCCGCTCACGCTCCACGGCGCACTTGTCGCCGCTGAAGGGAACGTTCTTCGCATCCTGGATCAGTGCATATAAGGTGCCGATCAGTTCCTCAATGCCATGTTCGTTCATAGTAGTGCCTCCTGTTATTTTACTGTATTTCTAATTCGGTCATAAAATTCTCCCATGATCTCATGCGGGAGAAAATCGCTCAGATCCGCGCCATAATGGCCCATCTCCTTGACGGCGCTGGAGCTGAGGTACATAAACTGATGCTCCGCTGTCAGAAACAATGAGTCAAGGTCAGGGTTGAGTTTGCGGTTAATCATTGCCATCTGAAATTCTTTTTCAAAATCCGAACCGGCGCGCAAGCCCTTGATGATCGTGCAGCAGCCGTGTGTTTTGGCATACTCGGCCAGCAGTCCGTCGTGACTGTCCACGCTGACGTTTGGAAGGTGCGCGGTCACGCGGCGAAGCTGATCCTCCCGCTCGGCCAGCGTAAAGAGCGGACTTTTTTCACAGTTGACCATCACGCACACGATCACGCGGTCAAATAGGCGCGCGGCGCGTTCGATGATATTCAGGTGTCCCTTGGTGACCGGGTCAAAGCTGCCCGGATAAACGGCAATTTTCATTCCATGTCCTTTTCGCGGCGAAAGAGGGCGACGGCCGTCTTGCCGTAGATATAGTCCTTCGAGCGCACAAGACCCGGAAAAACACCGTCAAATTGCTTTTCCGCCGGGCGTTCTGAAACAATTATACCACCTTCCGCCAAAATGTCAATTTCGGAGATGCGTTTTATTGCATTTTCCAGATATTTTTCTGCATAAGGCGGGTCTAAAAAGATCAGGCGAAAGCGTTTTCTGCATCCGGCAAGGTAGCTGAGGTAGTCGGCGCGAACCACCTCGGCCTTTTCGGCAAGATGGGTCCGGCGCAGATTTTCGCGGACGATTGCCAGTGCGTCGGCGCGTTCGTCCACAAAAACGGCCCGATTCGCGCCCCGGCTCAGCGCCTCGATGCCGAGCTGGCCGGAGCCGGCAAACAGATCGAGAACGTCGCCTGCAATTTCATATTGAATAATATTAAATAACGCCTGCTTCACGCGGTCGGCTGTCGGGCGGGTCAACAGACCGTCCGGCGCCTTGAGATTCGTTCCGCGTGCGGTTCCGGTAATTACTCGCATACTTTACTCCTGTGGGTGAAAATGGTCGTAGACCGCCTTGGCCGTCGGAGCGGGCAGCAGGGTCGAAAGCTGCTCCACGCTCGCCTCCCGGATGGCGGTCAGTGAGCCGAAGCGCTTGAGCAGCGCCAGCCGCCGTTTTTCGCCGATGCCCGGAATTTCGTCGAGCTGCGACCCCTTGACGCGCTTGCTGCGCAGGGTGCGGTGGTACGTGATGGCAAAGCGGTGGGTTTCCTCCTGAATCCTGCCGATGAGGGCAAAGACCGCGGGGACGGTCTGAATGCCGATTTCCGCGCCGTCGGGCGTGACGAGCGCGCGGGTACGGTGGCGGTCGTCCTTGACCATGCCAAAGATGGGCAGCGAAACACCCAGCTCCCGCAGTGCTTCGGCAACGGTCTGCGCGTGGACCACGCCGCCGTCGATGAGCAGCGCATCCGGCCGCTCGGCAAAGCCCTTGTCGCCGTCCAGATAATGCCGGAAGCGCCGGGTCAAAACCTGCCGCATGGAAGCATAGTCGTCCTGATCGTCCATATTTTCGAGTTTAAAGCGCTTATAATCGCTCTTTTTCGGCTTCCCATCCGTAAAAACGACCATTGAGGCCACAATGTCCGTTCCTGCAATGTTGGAAATGTCATACGCCTCCAACCGGTGCGGCGGTTCCGGCAGGGCCAGCATGGAGCCGAGGAGCGTCAGCGTTCCGTTAATGCGTTCGGCGGCAGAAGTAGCGCGTTCGGCCTCCTCGCGGGCGTTTTTATTCGCCAGAGCTATGAGCTTGCGTCCATTGCCGCGCTGCGGTGTGAAAATCTGCACCTGCCGTCCCAGCTTTTCCAGCAGGAGCTGTGCAAAAAGCTCCGCGTCGTCCATGCCGCACGGGAGCAAAATTCGCTTCGGCGCAGCGCCCCGGCGCAGATAGTATTGCTTCAAAAGTGAGGAAATGGCCTCGTTTTCATCCTCCGGAAGGTTCAGCAGCTCATACTCCTTGTCCATCAGATTGCCGCGCACAAAGTGCAGCACGGCAAAGCAGGACTTGGCCTCCGTCGAGTACCAGCCGATGACATCCGTGTCGGCCATGGTCGCGGCAGTGACGAGCTGGCGCTGCGACAGCAGCTCGATCGCGCTGAGGCGGTCGCGCAGCTGCGCGGCGTGTTCAAACTCCAGCCTTTCCGCCGCCGCTTCCATCTGTTCACGCAGCGAACGGGACAGCTCCTTGTGCCTTCCCTGCAGCACTGCCACACCCTGCTCGATCAGGCAGTGATATTCCGCCTGCGTCTTTACCGGGCGGCACCAGCCGTCACAGAGGTTCATCTGAAAGTTCAGGCAGGGCCGCTCTTTTCCGATGTCGCGCGGGAATTTCTTTCCGCAGCGCGGCAGACGAAGCGCCGCCGTGATGGTCTGAATGACCTGCTGCGTCCGTCCTCGCCCGCCGTAGGGGCCGAAATACTGCGCCCCGTCGTTCAGCGTACGGTTGGCCAGCGTGAATTCCGGATACGCCTCCCGCAGGTCGATGCGCAGATACGGATAGCCCTTGTCGTCCTTCAGGAGGATATTATACTTGGGCATATAGTGCTTGATGAGGGAGCATTCCAGCACCAGCGCCTCGAACTCCGTTGCCGCCGTGATTGTTTCAAAATGATCGACCTGCGACACCATACGCCTTGTTTTGGTATTATGCGACGCGGTATCCTGAAAATACTGCGAAACGCGATTTTTCAGTTTTTTTGCCTTGCCGACGTAGATCACCGTATCGGCGGCGTCCTTCATCAGGTAGACACCCGGCTCATAAGGCAGCGACAGGGCCGCAAATTTCAATTCCTCGCGCGTCATACTCTTCCCCGTAGAAAAAGCTGTCCCAAACGCGGGCGTTTGGGACAGAGGTAGAACGTTTCGATCAATATACGTCCTTCACGAGCATCGCACTGAGCGTCTTGACCGCCGCTTCCTCGTCGGGGCCTTCCGCAATAATGCTGATTTCCGTGCCGGTCGTGATTCCCATGGAAAGCACACCCAGCAGACTCTTTCCGTTCATTCTGCGGTCATCGGCCTCGACCCAGATGCTGGAACGGAATTCGTTCGCCTTTTGAATGAAATATGTTGCCTGCTTGTTATGCAGTCCCGATTCGCACGTTACGACGGTTTTTTCTGTGTACACGATTTTCACTCCTTCAGCTTCGCATTCGCCATTGCAAAATACTACTTGATAATATAAGCAAAAAAATGAAGTTTGTCAACAAATTTCAGAATTTTTTATGCAAGTTCCGCGATGGTAACTCCATCCTCGCCTTCGCCGTAGACACCGAGGCGGTAGCGCTTGACGGCCCGGTTGTGCTTCAGCTCGTCCTGCACGGCCTTGCGCAGCACGCCGGAGCCTTTGCCGTGGATGATGCGCACCTGAGAGAGATTGGCCAGCATCGCGCCGTCGAGGAAATTCGACAGCACCGCGATGGCCTCCCCGACTGTCATGCCGCGCAGGTCCAGCTCCGTCGGCGCGGGGCGGTTGCGGAATTCGCGGGCAGCGCGTTCGACGATCTTTTTCGTCTGCTGCTGCGCGTCCTCAATGAGATAGACCTCCTCGGGCCTAGCCGTGACCTTCATGATGCCCGCCTGGAGCTGATAGCTGCCGTCAGCGTTGATCGCCAGCACCGACGCCCGCGTTCCGAAGCGCAGCAGCTCCACCGTATCACCGACCTGAATGGCTCTTGTGGGCGCAGGACGCTCCGGCGCGGCTTCCTTTCCGGCGATGGCATCCTCGGTTTCATTGAGCTTGCGGCGCAGCTCGGTCTGCTTGGCATTGATGCCCTGCGTGTCGGCGGTATCGCGAAGCTGCTTGCGGAGCTGCTTTAATTCCTCGGCGACCTCGTTGGCGTTGCGCCGCGCCTGATCGACGATTGCCTGTGCCTCGGCACGGGCTGCCCGCATGGCCTTCTCGCGTTCGCGCTTGATCTCGTCATAATATGCCTCGGATTTCGACTTCATCTGCTCGGTTTCGAGCTTTAACCGTTCGGCTTCGAGCTTAGCCTGCTCCATCTGCTGACGTTGCTGCTCCAACTGATTCAGCACGTCCTCAAAGTTCTTGTCATTCTCGCTGACCATGCTCTTTGCCTTATCGACGATCCCATCGGGCAGGCCGAGGCGCTTGGAAATAGCGAACGCGTTGGACTTGCCGGGAATGCCGATGAGCAGCCGGTAGGTTGGCCGCAGCGTTTCCACGTCGAATTCGCAGGAGGCGTTCATGACCTTCTCCGTCCGCATGGCGTAGAGCTTCAGCTCAGCGTAATGCGTCGTCGCGGCAACGCGGCTGCCGCACTGACGGCAGAATTCAATCAACGCCATTGCCAGCGCCGCACCCTCGGCAGGGTCGGTACCCGCACCCAGCTCGTCAAACAGCACCAGCGTTTCGTCGTCGCACTGGCCGACGATCTCGACGATATTCTTCATATGTGCCGAGAACGTCGAAAGCGACTGCTCGATCGACTGCTCGTCGCCGATGTCGGCAAGCACGCGCGTAAAGACGGAAATCACGCTGCCGTGATCGGCCGGAATATGCAGGCCGCACTCGGCCATCAGGGTCAGCAGGCCCAGCGTTTTGAGCGTGACGGTCTTACCGCCGGTGTTCGGGCCTGTGATGATGAGTGTGTCAAAATCCGAGCCGAGCCGCACCGTGATCGGCACGACGGTCTTTTTATCGATGAGCGGGTGCCGCGCACGGACCAGCTCGATGCGTGCATCGGTCCGCACCTCCGGCTCCATCGCGTCGAGCTTGTGCGAATACCGCGCCTTGGCGAACACCACATCGAGATTGACCAGCATCTCATAGCTGTGGCAAATGCCCTCGCGGAAGGACGCCGCCTCCGCAGAAAGCTCAGCAAGGATGCGTTCAATTTCCTTCTTTTCGCGGATGAGCAGCTCGCGCAGAGCGTTGTTCGCGTTGACGGCGGACATCGGCTCGATGAAAAACGTGCTGCCGGTGGACGAAACGTCATGCACAAGGCCGGGAATTTCGCCCTTGTACTCGCTCTTGACCGGTACAACATAGCGGTCGCCGCGCAGCGTGATAATCGGGTCGCGCAGATATTTTGCATACGACGGCGAGGAAATGATCTTTTGCAGCGATTCCTTCACCTTGGCGCTCTGGATGCGCATATGGCGGCGGATATCGGCAAGCTCACTGCTGGCCGCATCGGCAATCTCGTCCTCGGAGAGGATGGAGGTTGTAATTTTTTCCTCCAGATAGCGGTTCGGCGAAAGCTCCTGAAAATATACGTCGAGCACCGTCTGGGTATAGTCGCCGTTATAATAGGCCTTCGTCGTGCGAATGCACTTGAGCACAGCGGCGATGCGCAGCAGCTCCGTGGGATTCAGGCAGCCGCCGCGATCGGCCCGCTCCAGCGACGGCGCGATCTCCGTCAGCCCGCCGAAGGACGGTGACCCCTTGAGCGACACCAGCTTACAGGCGGCGCTCGTCTGACCGAGCGCAAGGCGAATGTCGTCCGCGTCAGTCATCGGCTGAAGCGCGAGGCAGCGCTCCTTGCCCGCCGGACTTTGCGCACAGTCGGAAAGCTGAGAAAGCACCGCGTCCAGCTCCAGCTTTTTCAATGATTTTTCATATAGTTCTGTCATGTTATTATTCCTCAAAGAAACAAGGATTTGTATAGATCAAGCGTATAAAAGCCGCGTTCGAGCCGCATGGAGAGATAACTCTCGGTAATGTTGTTCAGCTCACGGAGCGACTGCTCGGACAGACGGAAGGAAAACAGCCGCTTCGGATCGCCCGCTGCGATAAAGCGCATCGCCGCCAGCGTCCCCGCGCTGACCGGCATCCGGATGCCCTCCAGCCCGGCGCTCTGACAATTGGAGCATTGCAGCACACCCTGCGTGATGTTGAAGCGGTCACTGTCCTCCCGGCCGCAAACGGCACAGCCGCGCAGATCAGGCAAAAAGCCGGAGATGCACGCCAGCCGCAGCTCGAATACCGCCTTGACCAACGTCTGCGGCCGCTTCAGCTTCGCCAGCGCGTACAGCGCGTTGAGCAGCAGGGACAGCAGCTCCGCTGCCTCGTCCCCCTCCTGCGCCACCGCGTCCGTGAGCTGGACAAAGTAGGACGCAAGCGACAGCAGCTCGATATCCTGCCGCAGCTCCGGAAACATCTCCTGCGTGACCGCCTCGGTGATAACGTAGCGGTCGTGCGTTTCCAGCACCGTGAATTCCGAATAGGCCAGAAGCTGGCAGGCGGATTTCAGTCGGCTTCGGCTGCTCTTTACACCCCGCGCACGAAACGTCCGTTTGCCAAGCTCCTGCGTCAGTACTGTCAGCAGCTTGTCGCTGTCCTTATATTCAATTTCCCGCAGGACAATGCCGTTTGTTTTGATGTACATTCCAATTTTTCGGCAGACGGCTCAAAGCTGCCGCCCGTCCGTTTTCTCCTTGCCGCGCCGGTAGAGCAGGTAGGCCTCCGGCGCACCCGTGTCTAAAAACAGCTCCCAAAACGCTTCATTTCCCATTTTTCCGTCCTCCGTTTTCATCTGCTCTTAGCCTTTGAAGGAACGGCAAAAACATTCGTTGTAAAAAATGGCTTATTGATAGCCGAAGTTGCGGATGAGGAAGTCGCTGTCGCGCCAGTTCTCCTTGACCTTCACCCACGTCTGCAAAAAGACCTTCGTTCCCATAAAGCGCTCGCAGTCCTCGCGGGCGGCGGTGCTGATCTTTTTCAGCATCGCGCCGTTTTTGCCGATGATGATGCCCTTATGGCTGGCCTTTTCGCAGTAGATGGTCGCGTCCACGTCGATCACGCCGTTGTCGCGCTCGGAAAATTTCGTGATCTCCACGGCGGTTCCGTGCGGGATTTCGCGGTCGAGGTTCCACAGGAGCTTTTCACGGATGATCTCTGCGATCACCTGCCGCTCCGGCTGGTCGGAGGTCATGTCCTCCGGGAAGAAGAACGGACTGTCCGCCGCGTATTTTTCGCACTCGGCCAGCAGCGTCTGCACGCCGTCGCCGAACTTTGCCGCAATTGGGATCACGGCATCGAAGTCATGCACCGCCGAATACGCCGCTATCACGGCCAACAGGTTGTCCTTATCCTCCACAGTGTCGATCTTGTTGATGACGAGAATCGCAGGCAGCTTGATCGCCTTGATCTGCGCGATGAGCGCCTCCTCCTGCGGGCCGATGTTAGCGATCGGCTCAACGATGAGCAGTACGACATCCACGTCGGCGACGGACTCCTTGACGACGTTGACCATGTAGTCGCCCAGCTTGGTTCGCGGCTTGTGGAAGCCCGGCGTATCGATGAACACGAGCTGGGTATCGCCGCGCGTGATCACGCCGCAGATGCGGTTGCGCGTCGTCTGGGGCTTATGGGATACGATGGCGATCTTCTCCCCGACAAGATGGTTGATAAGGGTCGATTTGCCGACGTTCGGCCGGCCGGCAATGGTGATCATCGCAGATTTCTGGCTCATTTCGTTTCTCCTACGTAAAATTCAAAATACAGTTGGTCCTCGGCCTTATTTTCGTGGCCGCCGTCCACGCGGCCGACCACACCGCCCATTTTGCGGTAAAAGGCCTGTGCTTTTTTATTGTGAATATTGCAGCCGCAGAAAAATTTTTCCTCGCCGCGTACTCGACAGACCTCGCGCATCCAGTCAAAGACACGTCTGCCGAGGCCCCTTCTCTGATAGGGCGGCAGGATATACAGCGAATTCAGGCAAAGGGTAAAATCCTTATACCGTCCGTGCGGGAACGCGCCGTAGTAAAAATACCCCGCGCACACTTCGCCGTCCAGCATGAGAAATACCGTCTGCTCCGCAATCCGCCGCTCGTCCCTTTGACGGTGCGCGGCGTAGTCGAAGCAGTCGATCTGTGCGTCGGGATAAATCCCGCGGTAGGCCGCATCCCACGCCCGCTGCCGCGTCTGACCAAGCAGCGGGGCATCCTGCGCCGTCGCTCTGTGAAAGACGATCATCGCTGTAGGCCCAGCCTCGCCGCGATGATCTCCTCGCGGATGCGCATCTGCTTCTTCATTTCGCCCTCGTCCACGTGGTCGTAGCCCAGAAGATGGAGGATGGAATGGATGGTAAGATAGCCGACCTCGCGCTTTAATGTATTGCCAAAGCGCTTGGCCTGATCCTTCGCCCGCTCCAGCGAGATACACATATCGCCCAGCGGCAGCAGCCCGGTCTGCGGGTCGAGAAGGTCCGAAACGTCCTCCGGGAACTGCCCCGGCGTGAACTGGAACATCGGGAAGGAGAGGACATCTGTTTCCCGGTCGATGCTGCGCGTGGCACTGTTGATAGCGCGAATACCGGCATCGTCTGTGACCAGAACGTTGATCTCGCAGGGAACGTTCACCCCCTGCTCAGCCAGCGCCGCAGTGATGCAGCGGTGCAGATGGATGGTCAGCGCAGGATTTTTATCGCGCTTATTGGAATATCGGACGTAGATTTGATGCTTCATTTGTCTGTTTTCCTTCTGTAAACCTTTTTCTGCGCAGGGAGCTGCTTCTTCTCGCCGTTTTCATAGGCGGCAATGATCTGCTGCACCAGTGCATGGCGCACCACGTCGCTTGCCGTCAGGCGGCAGATGGCGATATCAGGAATGTTCTCCAAGATGCGCACGGCATCCTTCAGACCGCTGGTCTTATCCGCCGGGAGGTCAATCTGCGTGACATCGCCGGTGATGACGATCTTCGAGCCGAAGCCGAGGCGGGTCAGGAACATCTTCATCTGCTCGCGGGTCGTATTCTGCGCCTCGTCGAGGATGATAAAGCTGTCGTCGAGCGTCCGGCCGCGCATATAGGCAAGCGGCGCGACCTCGATATTCCCACGTTCCAGATATTTCTGGTACGTTTCTGCACCCAGCATGTCATACAGCGCGTCATACAGCGGGCGCAGATATGGATCGACCTTGTTTTGCAGATCGCCGGGGAGGAAGCCCAGCCGCTCCCCTGCCTCGACCGCCGGACGCGTAAGGATGATCCGGTTGACGGCCTTTTCGCGGAACGCCGCCACCGCCGCAGCAACGGCAAGATACGTCTTGCCCGTACCGGCGGGGCCGACGCCGATGGTAACGGTATTTTTCCGGATCGCCTTCATATAACGCTGCTGGCCGAGGGTCTTTGCCTTGACCGGGCGGCCCTTTGCGGTGATGCAGACGACATCCTTGGCCATTTCGTTGATCTTATCGTCGTTTCCGGAGGAAACGAGGTCGATCAGATAGCGGACCTTCTGCTCGTCGATCGTTTCGCCCTTAGCAGCCAGTGTCAAAAGGCCCTCGATGGCGCGTGCGCCCTTGTCGGCAGCTTCCTCGTCGCCGGTCACCTTCAGCTCCGTGCCGCGATTGGTGATCTTTACGCCGTAGGTCTGCTCGATGCGTTTGATATTTTCGTCGAACGAGCCGAACACGTTGATAATCTGCTCGATGCGTTCGGCGTTGATGATACGTTCACTCATGGGATTCTCCTTCGTAAATTGCGTTGATAGGCGAAAGCCGTGCCAGCATTTCGTTGCAGGTACATGTGCAGCGCAAAATCAGCAGTGCGCCGCCGCTTTCGAGCCGGTAGTCCGCCTGTTCGATGCGCCCGGCACGCATCCCGGCCTGCGTCATGCGGACAAAGGCGTTTTCCAGCTTCTTTTGTGCCGCCGCCCGCTGCTTCGGCACGGCGACCGTTTCATATTCCCGGTAGGTTTCCGTTTCCAAACGGACCGGAAACGTGTAGCCGGGCAGGGTCGCTTCCTTCACGTCTACCATTTTATCACAAGTCACACCCGAAATTCCACTGTTTCCGCATAAATTTATTCTTTTTCTTCCGACGATCAGGCTGACGCGTGTCCATTCGCGGCCCGTATAGTGCTTTTCCAGTCGCATGGCCGGGGTCACGAGCGTCTGCGACCGCCAGGTTTGGCCGTATATTTCCCCCTGGGCGCAGACCCCGCGGAGGTAAAGCCCGTAGTCCTCCACACCGGACACCAGTAGCTGCCCAGCCCGCACCGTATCCCCGACGGCGCAAAGGCGCATCCCCTCCAGCACCGAAACCTCTGTCAAAACTCCGTCGCGGACAGCAATAAGATTGGCCGCAGGATACGGCGGCTCCGCCGAGGGCGGGCTTTGCCGCTCCGTCACCAGGACGTGCAGCTTCCCGCCCGACCGGTTCACTGCTGCCCAAGAAAGCTCCGGAACGAGATTGAGCAGCTCGTTGCGGACTTCTTTATATGCGATGTTCCCCGCCCAACTGCCGCAGTGGATGCCCAGCTCCTCCAAGGCGCGGACGACGGTTTCGGGGTGGATCGTTTCGCAGCCGTCCACCTCGACCGTCCAGACGAAGGATTGCAGAAAGAACAGCAGGAAAATTGCCCCCGCCAGACCGAGCAGTAAAACCGGCCGTTTGAGCGCCTGAACAAGCGTCCGCTTCAGGCCGCGCTGCCAGAGGCACTCGACGGTGCAGAACGTCCGCAGGCCGAGCTTTTCCGCGCGGCTCAGCGCCGCGGGTCGAAGGCTGACGCAATAATGCAGCGTGTCCTCGCGGCAGATGTCCCAGAATTCCACGGCCTCGCCGCTCAGCGCGTTCAGGCAGTCCTGCGGACACGCGCCGGTGATGCGCACCCGCGCCTCACCACGGAAAAATCGCAGTCCGCCCATCAGTCCAGCTCCACCGAAAAAATCATGCCCCGTACCTCCACGCGACGCCGTGTCATCCGCGCAATGGTCAGCCCGCTGCCGTGGACGCTCACCGCACCGCGCCGGACGGCGATACGGACCAGCTCCGGGGTATATTCGACAATGCCACAATGGTTTTCCACGCAGGCAAGCTGCTTGCCGTGCAGCTCTGTCAGCGGCACGTTCGCCAGTGCCTCCGCCGGGAGGTTTAGCCGCTCGCCCGGCGTTTTATGATCGCGTTTCATTCTATCACCCGCTGTATTCTATGCGCAACAAGCGCCGTCCTTGCGCATATATTCCGGTGGGTGATTTTTTGTGAAACGAAATCTGTTTGCGATCCTGCTTCTCTTGGACGGGCTGGCGCTTTTGATTTTCTTTCCGCAGGCGGCGAGCGAAGGCGTCATCGAGGGTCTGCGGCTCTGCGGCACAACGCTGATTCCCGCGCTGTTTCCGTTTTTTGTTTTGACGCGCTTCTGCGCCTCACTCTGGAGCTTTTCGTTCGGAGAGAGGGCCGAAACGCGGATGCGGCGTTGGTTTGGTCTTGGCGCAGGCTGTATTCCGGCGCTGGCGCTGAGCTTTATCGGCGGATATCCCGTCGGGGTCGGCGCGGTCTGTGACCTTTATCGCACCGGACGGCTGACGAAGCGCGATGCCGAGCGCTGCCTCGTCGTATGCAACAATTCCGGTCCCGGTTTTTTTATCGGAGCGGTCGGCGCAGGCATCTTCCACAACGTTATGGCAGGGCTGACGCTCTATGGCATCCATGTCATCTCTGCGCTGCTCTGCGCCCGGTGCTTTGCCGTTCCGGTCGCGCCGCAGTTCCGTATCCGTCGGCTGCCGCAGGCAAGCATCTCTGCCGCCCGCGCCTTTTCCGACGCGATCACCGGCTCCTGTGCCGCCGCACTGCAAATCAGCGCAACAGTGATTTTATGCTCCGTTCTTCTGGCATTGCTGCGTCTGACGCCGTTTTCCGGCCAATTGGCTCCGTTCATCGGCATTTTCGAGCTGACGAGCGGAGTGATGCAGCTATCCGGTAACACCGCTTCGTTTCTTCTCGCCGCGTTTTATATGGGCTGGGGCGGCTTCTGCGTGCATTTGCAGGCAATGGCGCTCTGGGGCGAATTGAAGCCGCGCGGATACTTTGCCGAAAAGCTGCTGCACGGGCTGCTGTCTGCGATTTTTGCCGCCGTTTTGTGCCGCCCGACGGCACTTTCCGTCCTCTGCGCGGGCGGAGTGAGCATGGTTTGTATCATTTTCCCGTCGCTGCGGAAAAAACAGGCTGGTAATCTTCAAAAAAATACGCTATAATCCCCTTGAGGTGAACGAAATGCTGTTCAGAAAAGATATGGAGCGCTCCTGCTCCTACTGTACCCACGCGGCGCGGTTCAATGAGGATTTCTGCGTGTGCGACCGCAAGGGCATCGTCCCGTGCGACGGAGCCTGCCGCCGCTTCCGCTACGACCCGCTCAAACGCATTCCCTCCCGGCAGAAGCCCGCCGATTTCTCGGAATACGACGAGGTCGATTTCTCTTTATAAATAAGGCCGCGCAACTCCCGGTTGATTTTTGCCGCCGACGGGGTGCTTTCCTTTTGCCGCGTTCCGTGCTATTCTTTTGGCGTAAGCAGCGCTGTAATCATGAATAACGGAGTGAAATTTATGGAAATCGGAAAGAAAATCAAACAGCTTCGCACGGCGAAGGGCATGACGCAGGAAACGCTGGCCGCAGAGCTGGCCGTCACGCCGCAGGCAATTTCAAAATGGGAATGTGACATCACCATGCCGGACATTCAGCTTCTGCCGAAGCTCGCCATTCTGTTCGGCGTGACAATCGACGAGCTGTTCTGTCTGACGGACGAAAACGAGCTTGACCGCATCCAGAACATGATCTGGGACGAGCGGATGCTCCCACAGGCCGAGCTGGAACGCGCCGAGCGCTTTTTAACAGCGAAAATCAACGCGGGCTATCGCGCCGGACGCTGCTACTGTTTGCTGGCGCAGCTGCACAACCATCAGGCGCAGCAGCACCACATTCTCGCCGCCGGCCACGCAAGGAAAGCCCTCGCACACAGCCCGGAGGAAAAGGACGCGCACAGCGAGCTTTGTGAAGCCATGGGCGGCAGGATGCCTGACTGGTGCGCCCGCAACCACCATACGCTGATTGACTTTTACAAGAGCTTTATTGATAAGAATCCCGGCTATCGCGGCGGCTATCTTTGGCTGCTGGACAATCTCATCGACGATCGCAGGCTGGACGAAGCGTGGGACTATCTCGGCCGGATGGAAAAGATCGACGCGTCCTACCGCGTCCCGCTCTACCGCAGTCTGATTCTCGACGCAGAGGGCAAACAGGCCGAAGCCGCCGACTGCCTGTCGAAGATGGAGCGCGAGTTTCCCGACGAGTGGCTCGTCAGCCTGTCGCTTGGCGACCTTGCCGCAGACCGGCAGCGCTACGACGAGGCCATCACCTACTACCGCAAGGCGCTGACCCAGCAGAAGGCACCGCGCTTTGCCGATGCGTATGATTCCATCGCGCAGGTCTGCGAGCTTCGCGGCGACATCCCCGGCGCGATCAACGCCTACGAGGAGGAGCTAGAGCTGTTCCGCACGGAATGGAATTTCTCCGAGGGCGAAACCGCCGACAAGCTCCGCCGCGAAATTGAACGACTGAAAAAATTACAGTAATAGAAAAACGCAGTGTCCCGGTTTTCGGGACACTGCGTTTCAGTTTTCTCTCACGGGGCGGAAGAACGGGCAGCGGCCTTCGCGGACGGTGACGATGTGATACAATTCGTCCTCGTCCAGGTCCTGTAGGCAGTAATACTCATCCTCGATCTCGTCATAGTCATAGTATTCGCAGTTTTCGCAGTCCGGCATCAGCGGAACACCTCCCCGTTGGCATCAAACACCTCAACGCGGCGGCAACGCGCGAAATCCGGGCGGCAGTCAGGCAGATAGCGTTCGATAGCCGACACCAGCAGCATGGGATTGAGCGCCGGATTCTGCGCGGACACCGTGCAGCGAAGCATCAGCTCCCGTTCCCGCCCGAACAGCGAAAAGCAATGGAGCATCGGACGGATGTCCGCCTCCTCCATGCCGCGCTTCGTCCGCTTTTCGACCAGAAGCGACGGCCCGGCCAGCAGCGCAGTGATTTTCTGCACCGCCTCGGCGGGAACGCCGCCGTCATAGCAGAGCGTCAGCTCCGCCTCCAGCAGCGCCAGCTCCTTAGCCTTTCGGGCGCTTTCATAGACGGACAGAACCCGCACGCCCTCTGGCAGCACGGCATTCATCTGCTCCGGCGTGATGGCAAAGGCCTCGTCCAGCTCATATTCCATGATCTCGCAGGCGCTCTCCACGCCGACGCTCAGCGGAAGGACCATCGAAACATAGGCGTGGGGCGTGTAGCCCTGCGAATGGTGCAGCAGCACGCCCGCGCGGCGAAATGCCCGCTGCATCAGGCGCATCGTGTCAAGGTGCGACATCCAAATCGCCGTGCCGGTTTTGGCAAAAAGCATCCTACGCATCGCAGCGCCCTCCCTCCAGCAGGCAGCTTGCGCCGCAGCCGCTGCATTTGGTGCGGCAGTCGGGGGTCGTTTCGCTGCGGTAGGCGCGTTCGCGCTCCTTCTTCAGGAACGCTTCCGACACACCGTCGGAGATGACATCCCACGGCAGCAGCTCGTCGAGCGCATAGCCGCGCGTCGTGTAAAAATCCGGGTCGATTCCGCAGGCGGAAAACGCATCCAGCCATGTTTGATAGCTGAAATACTCGTCCCAGCCGTCGAGCCGTGCGCCGCGTTGAACGGCCTCCTCCAAAACCGCGCCGAGCCGACGGTCGCCGCGCGCCAGAACGGCCTCAAGACGGCTGAGATCGGCAGCGTGCCAATTGTATTCAATACTTTTCGCGGGCATGTTCTCCTTGAGCAGACGCTGACGGCGCAGATATTCCTCCGGCGTGATCTGCTTTTCCCACTGGAACGGCGTACAGGGCTTCGGCACAAAATAAGCCGTTGCAACATGTATCCGCACGCCGCGCTTCTTGTTGCTCGCATGTTCGCGCCAAGTTTTCAGGACCTTATACACCAGCTCCGCAATGCCGAGGACGTCTTCATCCGTCTCCGTCGGCAGGCCGAGCATGAAATACAGCTTGACATTGTTCCATCCGCCCTCAAAGGCGATCGCGCAGGTCTCGAGGATCTCCGCCTCCGTGACGTTCTTATTGATGGCATCGCGCAGGCGCTGGGTCCCCGCCTCCGGCGCGAAGGTCAGGCCGCTCTTTCGCACCTGCTGGAGCTTCAGCATCAGCTCGCGGGAAAAATTGTCCGCCCGCAGTGACGGCAGTGAAAGGTTGATTTTTCGGGGCGTGCAATACGCCTGCATTTTTTCGGCCAGCTCGGGCAGCCATTTATAGTCGGAGGTGGAAAGGCTGGAAAGCGTAATCTCGTGACAGCCCGAATTTTCCAGCGACTCGACTGCCTGACGGTACAGCACTTCAGGCGAACGCGGCCGCACGGGTCGGTATGTAAAGCCCGCCTGACAGAAGCGGCAGCCGCGAATGCAGCCTCGCATGAACTCCAAGTTGGAGCGGTCATGCACGATCTCCGTATTCGGCACGATAATGTCCGTCGGGTAGAGCGCATCGTCCAGCTTCTGCATGATCCGCTTCGTCACCTTCTCCGGCGCGCCGTCTCTCGGCGTGATCGCGGCAAGCGTTCCGTCGGGGTGATAGGTATGCGTATAAAGACTCGGAACATAG
>OIZL01000433.1_pt1 | contig 31357 bp, 31 predicted proteins | sample 1588541 | NCBI WGS metagenome assembly OIZL01 (sample SAMN03283285) | human gut metagenome | biome: human-associated habitat; material: feces | host: Homo sapiens | place: Peru | collected 2012 | reverse complement strand
TAATACCACAAAAAAAGGTTTAAATCAAACCTTTTTAATTAATTTTTTCTAAAATAAAATATTTACATCCATATGCACAGTTATTTTCTATATAACTGTCTATTCTATCATAGTCATTAATAGGATTATTTAACTTATTTTCTTTTTTAGTAAAACCTTTTAGTCTTAGTTTCCCATAGGCCAAGTCACCTACAATATAATCATAGTCACTAAAATAATCGGTTACTTTAGCATTCACTTCATCAAAATCAAAACATTCTTTATTATCTTTTATTAATTTATATTCACTTCCTAAAATATTCATATTCATTCACCACTTATATTATAAAACTTTTTTTAGTTAATTGCTAGATGTAAAAGGACTAGTTACAGAATAAGCACCTCCATACACATTTGGAATTCGTCCATTTATTAGCTTTATCACTATAGGAGTACTTACAAGAGTATTTATCTCTTCACTAATAAAAGGCATAGAGAGGCGACTATTAACTGTTACATCTATGTAAATCTTTAGTAAAGAATTATTAATACCATAAGGAGTTATTTCTGTTTTTATATTTGAAACTACATTTCCAATTATTCTAGCTTTAAAAGGCACTCTCGGCCCAAGATTAGCTAAAGCAGGACTTCCCGTAATTAAGCCTAACGGAATTTGGTATGTTAACCTATTCTTTTCAATATATAAATCATTTGTAAAATTATATTCGCCTGTTTCAAGCAACTTTAAACTCTTATAAATTTTATTATTTATCTCCACCAAGTTCTTATTTATTAATTGTGAATTAAAGTCTACACTTATAATTTCATCATCTTTATTTTTTACCACATTAATATACTCTTCATAATTACCTACCTCAAGATTATTAATACTTTCATTTATCAAAAGAGTACTTTCTGTTTTTATTTCATTCACAGCATACACAGATAAAACATTTTTCACTCCTTTATTTATATATTTAAAGATAATAAACGTACATAGAAAAACTAAAATAAACGTAATTAGTAGTTTATCTTTTATACTTATATTAATCATTTTTCTAAGCCTCATACGTTTCATATTAAATTATATTAAAATAAAAAAAGAACTATACTAAAATAGTCCTAATTCAAATATATAGTTGGCTATTACTACTAGTGTTGCTAAACTGGCTAAGCATAAAAGTACTATTTCAATAGTTGCAAAACGTCCGCTTTTTTTAACACTTTTCTCAAGTTCTTCAAATCCTTCGAAATCCTCTTTGCTAAAACTCATACTATTAGTATAAAAAGATTTATCTATATCATTTATCTTTTGTTTTAGGTTAACTAACTCCTGTGTTTTTTCTTTTTCCTCTTCAAGTTTTTTACTTTGTATTTCCTTAAGTATACTTGACTTTTCTTGTTCTTCCTTTATTGGACTAGTTACCTCTTCATCTTTATCAGTACTCATAAGTTCTTCTAAAAGATTTACTTCTCCTTTATGAACAGTAACTGTATTTATTAAGTCTACTAAAGTTCTTTCTTCGGTATTTAACTCATCTTCTTCATAACTCTCTTCTTCTTTTTCATATTCTTTTAATTTATTAAGAACGTTATATCCTTGTTCACTTATTTTTTTATGTCTTTCATTTTCATAATCAAGCTCACGTGATTTTCTAGCCTTTTCTAAAACAGAATTAATATCATAAACTTTCTTTTCTTCTGGAACATTATTTGTTTCTACTTTTTCTTCTGGAACTGTAATTATTTTTCTAACTCTAGGTTCTTCTTTATTTTCAAGTATATATTTCTTTATTTTATTTATGTCTATAGTTTTTCCACTACTTTCAATAACTCTAATATTATCATTATTTGAAACACGAGTAAAACTACTTCTTTTTATATCCTCATATAAAGAAGTATTCTTATTAACTCTAGAGCTTACATTCTCCTCAACTTCATTATTATATCTATCCATTCTAGAACTCATAACTTCCACCTATTATTATTTTATCACATATTTATGAGAAATAGAAGTTGATTTTAATAAAAATTCATAATATAATTAAAGAGGAGGCTATTATGGAAAAGATAAATATTAATAAAGATGCTTGTATTGGATGTGGAATGTGTATTATGAACCATCCTGAATATTTAGTTTTTGATGAAAATGGACAAGCAGAGCCAGTAGGAAAAGAAGTTACTAAAGAAGATAAATTAAGTATACTAGATACCATTGAACACTGCCCTACTGAAGCAATTACAATTGTAGAAGAATAAAAAAACTTTATAGTTACTTTAAACTGTAAAGTTTTTTTACTTCTTTAGTACTTAAACTTCTATATTCTCCACTTTTTAGTCCACTTAAGTCTAAAAATGAATACTTTTCTCTTTTTAACTTAATAACATCATACTTAAGTAATTTAAACATATCTTTTATTTGATGATTTCTTCCTTCTGAAATAATAACTTTTACATAGGAAGCATCATTTTTTTTGTCATATCTGTCTAGTTTAAAGACAGCTTTTTTTGTTTTTACTCCGTTTAAAATTACCCCACTACTTAAAGTAAGCGCATCTTCCTTTTTAAAGAAACCTTTTACCTTGGCATAATATTCTTTAGTAACATCACTTTTAGGATGAGTTAAATAATTAGATAATTCTCCATCGTTTGTAAGAAGTATTATACCTGTTGTATCATAGTCTAGTCTTCCAACTGGATATATTCTTGCTTTTGTTTTAATTAAATCACTAACTGTTTCTCTTCCTTTATTATCACTTACTGAACTAATTACACCTCTTGGTTTATAAAGCAAATAATATTCCTTTAATTCAGGCTTTAGTAAAACATCATTTACTGTAACAGTATCCTCTCCAGAAATTTTATAGCCAAGTTCTTTTATAGTTTCGCCATTTACTTTTACTTTCCCTTTAAGTATTAACTCTTCTGCCTTTCTTCTGCTAGCAACTCCACATTCACTTATAAATTTTTGTAATCTTTTCATAAATTCATCACAAGTTAATTATAAATTAATTTTTCCAAAAAAACAACTTAGAAAGCACACTTTCTTTTTTATTTTTATAACTCACTGCATAAATATTTGTTTCTGTAATAAACTTACTATCTACATAAAGTTTTGCTTTACCAATAGGAGTATCTTTTTTGGGATTTTTCTTTTTTATTATTTCATACTTTATAAATACTTTATCAAGCTCGCTCTTATTAAGCATTACATCAACATTCTCTTTAATATATAAATGGTAATCTTTGTAGTATTTCTCTCTTAAAACAAACGTATTCTTATCTAAAATTCTATATTTATCATACTTATTAAAATACTCTTCATAAAGTTTTTTATGAAAATTAAACTTATCGCTTTCTTTCATAGAAACTACTATTAAGTCTTCCTTAGCGCGAGATGCTGATGATACAAAAATATGTCCACTTTGCTCGGTATAACCTATCTTACCACCAGTTGCATATTTATACATTGTAAGTAATTTATTCTTGTTATACCACAAATGTGTATTCATGTTAGTTTCCACCATATATTTTTTCTTACTATCTATTTCCATAAATAGTTTATTATTTATAGCATATTTCATTAAAAGTGCGAGATCATAACTAGTACTATAGTTTTTAGTTTTTTCATCAAGTCCATGAGGATTTTCAAATACAGTATTATTCATTCCTAAAATAGAAGCTTTTTCATTCATTTTATCAATAAATTTATCATATCCAAAAGTATTTTCTGCAATTACATTAGCAGCATCATTACCACTTCTGAGCATTAGGCCTACAAGTAAATCGTAAAGAGTCATACATTCGTTTTTCTTTATATATATCATTGACCCATAAGCTTCATCTATTTCATCTCCAGCACATATTATTTTTGATGCATCAAAGTTCTCTATTGCCACTATTGCAGTCATTATTTTAGTCGTGCTTGCTATTAAGTCAGCACTATCAATATTTTCTCCACCGAGAATTCTCCCGCTTGAAGCATCCATTACTACATAACTAGAAAGTGCATTTACTTTAATTAACCCTGCAAATAAAATTATAAATATTAATATCATTTTTTTCATACCATATATTATTCACTTATAAAGAAAAAAAGAACTTAGTCTCCACTTCTAAGTTCAAAAAGTGCATCCCTTAACTCCATTGCTCTTTCAAAGTCAAGTTCACTTGCTGCTTTTTTCATTTCAAGTTCTATGTTTTTAATCATTTCATTTTTATCATTAAGAGTCATTTTCTTTTTCTCTTTAGTTGATTTAACTTCATTACTTATAACTTCTCTTACTTCTTTGATGATAGTTTTAGGTACTATATTATGTTCTTCGTTATATTTCTCTTGTATACTTCTTCTTCTATACGTTTCACTTATAGCTTCATTCATCGAGTCACTATAAGTATCAGCATACATTATGACTTTACCACTAGCATTCCTAGCGCATCTTCCTATTGTTTGAATTAAGCTTCTAGTACTTCTTAAGAAGCCTTGTTTATCTGCATCCATAATGGCAATTAAACTAACCTCAGGTATGTCTATTCCTTCTCTTAATAAATTAATTCCTACTACCACGTCATAAGTGCCAAGCCTTAAATTTCTAATGATATTCATTCTCTCTAAAGTTTTAACTTCACTATGAAGATATGCTACTTTAATTCCAACTTCTTTTAAATAATTAGTTAACTCTTCCGCCATTCTAATTGTTAAAGTAGTTACAAGTACTCTTTCATTCTTTTTAATTCTAGCATTTATTTCGCCTATTAAATCATCTATCTGTCCTTCAGTTTTTCTTACTTCAATAGTAGGATCTAGTAGTCCAGTAGGTCTTATTATTTGTTCAGTTACTTTATTATTTACAAGATCCAGTTCATAATCGCCTGGAGTTGCACTTACAAATATAGCCTCTTTTATTTTCTTAGTAAATTCATCAAATTTTAGTGGTCTATTATCAAGCGCACTGGGAAGACGAAAACCATAATCAACAAGTGTTTGCTTTCTCATTCTATCTCCATTATACATTGCCCTTACTTGAGGAAGTGTAACATGGCTCTCATCTACTACAAGTAAATAATCTTCTCCAAAAAAATCCATAAGAGTTGTAGGAGTCTCTCCTTCATCCCTTAAAGCCATATGTCTACTATAGTTTTCAATTCCATGACAAAAACCAGTTTCTCTAAGCATTTCTAAATCATACATAGTTCTTTGCTTAAGTCTTTCTTTCTCTACTATTTTACCTTCTTTATCTAAAACTTCTAGTCTTTCCTTTAATTCCTTTTCTATTCTCATAATAGCTTCTTTTAACTTTTCATCACTTGTTACAAAGTGACTTGCTGGAAAAATACTTACACTTTTCTTATCACTTAAAATTACTCCTGTAAGGGTATCAAATTCACTTATTCTTTCTACTTCATCGCCAAAAAGTTCTATCCTTATTCCATTTTTTCTTTCATAAACAGGTATTATTTCAATAGTATCACCTTTAGCTCTGAAAGTTCCACGTTTGAAATCTAAAGTACTTCTTTCATAAAGCATATTAACTAACTTTTCTAAAAGTTCATCTCTATCAATCACATCTCCAACTGATAAAGAAAGCATCTTATTCTTATACTCTTCTACCTCGCCTATACCATATATACATGATACACTTGCTACTACTATAACATCCTTTCTCTTAAGAAGACTACTAGTTGCAGCATGTCTTAGTTCATCTATTTCATCATTTATTGAAGAATCCTTTTCTATGTATAAATCTTTACTAGGAACATATGCTTCTGGTTGATAATAATCATAATAAGATACAAAATATTCAACTCGGTTATTTGGAAATAATTCTTTTAATTCTCCATACAATTGTCCAGCTAAAGTTTTATTATGTGCTAAAACAAGAGTTGGTTTATTTACTTCTTTTATTACATTTGCAATGGTAAAAGTTTTACCAGTACCAGTTGCGCCTAGTAATACTTGATATTTTTTATTTTCATTTAAACCATTGACTAACTCTTCTATCGCCTTTGGTTGATCCCCGCTAGGTTTATATTTACTTACTAAATCAAACATAATATCCCTCCTTAAATATATTTTTAACAACTTTTCTAACATATATTCTATCATTATAGTAGGTTATAGACAAGCATAAAAAAGCAAAGAGTTATCTTCACATAGATTATTTATCAATATTTATAATAAAAAACAAGGGAGACTTTTCTCTCTTGCTAGTTAAGTATTAATTTTAATAATGCATTTTTTTAGTGAAATTACTGTCATTATTATCTCTAAAACTATCAATATAATTTGTTTTTCTTTCCTCCTCAGCATACTCATTCATAGCATTGTTATATGCTTCGTTAAATCTTTCTTTATATTTCGAAATATATGCAGGAGTCATACTCGTTAAAAATTTATATATTGTATTAATATCTTCATATCTAACAGATTTAAATTGTAATTTAGGAGTTGATTTTCCATCATAACAAGCAACTTCCATACCGGTTACTATGTCATAGTATTTATCCTCTATTTTTTCAACATAAGTTGGGAATAAAGTAGCAGGAACTTTTCTTTCTACTGGTACATCCGCCTCTTTTATGCCACATCGTGGATCTGGAACCCATCTCCTTTCATAATATATTCTTGTAGTATATGTTACAACCATACAGTGGGGACTAGAATAGTTATAATTTGTTATAAATGAAACACCATTCTGTTCTTTACTATTACCATTTACATATTCTACATTGTAATAAACCTTTTTCATACCATAACCTCCCTGCCAGACATTGTAAATGAATTTTCACTTATTGTCATATTTTTAAAATCATTTCTTTTCCCTCTGACATTTGGAATTATACCATATTAAATACAAAAAAACAACTATTTGATAAAATTAATTACATATTTGTTATTAATTTATTGTAATGTTAGTATGTATTAACTTTTGATTATGTTAGTATTTTTAAAATAATTTTTCTAAAAAAAAGTTAATAAGTGTTAAGTTATTAACTTTCAAGTTCTATTCTTTTACATCATAAATATTTAAAATACTATCAATTTCAGTTATTACATCTTTATCATTTGTTCTATCTTTAATAGTTTCTAACTTATTTAGAATATTATTTATTTTTAAACTATTTTCTAAATCTATTAATTTATTTTCTACTTGCTTTAATGTTTTACCTATTAAAGTTTTACTAACATTATAGTTTTCTGCTATTTCACTTAAAGATAGATCTTCAAAATAATAACTTTTAAAATAATTCTTTTGATTTATTGTTAGTAAATCATTATAAATTATATATAAATTTATAAACCCTTCTCTACTCATTTTATCATATCCTTGTATAAGAAGAAACTTATTAAAGTCTTAGGATCTGTTATAATTCTTTCTTTTATTAATTCTTCTATCTCATCTAAAGTATAGAAATTAACCTCATCCACATCATCATCTTCTTTAGGTTTAGTTTCAGCAGTTTTAACATTTATTAAGAATATATTCATTTCTCCATCTGACATATTTTCTATAATTTTATAAGTTAAAACTGGTTCTTCTGATATAGATAAAATATTTTCTCTAGGAATACCACACTCTTCTTCTAACTCTTCAATAATTATATCTCTCTTACTAATACCTTTATCAAGAGTACCAGCAGGTACTTCTAATGTTTTAACTCCAATTATAGGTCTATACTGAGTTACTAAAGCCATTTTTCCTTCTTCATTAATAACTATACCAGCTGAAGCACCTCTTAAATGAACCTTAGTAAATTCTTCTAGTTTACCTTCTCTTTCTCTTTTAACATCGTATATTTTAACATAACCATCATAAATTAACTCTTCTTTTTCCACATTTACCACTCCTTAAATAACCCATAAATATAACTTTCTATATCAAAAGGCACCAAATCACTTTCTTTTTCTCCAAAACCAACAAACTTTACGGGAAGTCCTACTATATCTTTTATAGATAAAACAATTCCACCTTTTGCTGTTCCATCAAGTTTAGTAAGTACTATCCCCGTAATATCGCATATTTCTTTAAAACTTACTGCTTGACTTATACCATTTTGTCCAGTAGATGCATCTATTACGAGTAATGTTTCATCTACTTTTTTATTTGTTTTCTTTTCAATAACTCTTTTTATCTTTTCAAGTTCGTTCATTAAATTTTGCTTATTTTGTAGTCTTCCTGCTGTATCTATTAAAACTACATCTGATTTATTTTCTTCCGCTAAAGATAGACCTTCAAACACAACACTTGCTGGATCAGTATTATCTTTTCCATAAAAACTAACACCTATTTTATCAGCCCATTCATTTAATTGGGAAACAGCTCCAGCACGATAAGTATCAGCACCTATTAAGAATACTTTTTTCCCTTCTTTTTTCATTTTAGAAGCAAGTTTTGCAATAGTTGTAGTCTTACCTACTCCATTTACTCCAACAAAAAGTATAGTTGTAATTCCTTCATTATTATAATTTATCTTACTTGTTAAACTTTCTCCATTAACATAAATCATAAAGAGTTCATCTACTATTACTTCTTTTAAATAATTAAAGTCAGTTATATTTTCTTCCTTAACTCTTTTTCTTAACTTATCCATAAATTTAAATGTAGTTTTAGTTCCTAAATCTGCCATTATAAGTATTTCTTCTAATTCTTCAAAAAATTTTTCATCTATTTTAGTATATTTTAAACCAAGAATGTTAATTTTATTAATAAAGTCTTCTCTAGTTTTTGTTAGTCCATTATCATATTTTTGTACACTTTCATTATTATTTTTTTTAAAAGTATTTTTAAGTTTATCAAATATTCCCATGTTAACCTCCTTAAACATTATATCATGAGTTTTAAGTTAGTGCTAGACAAATTGCTACTTTTATAGTATAATTATATTTACTTTTATATTTTCATTTTAAAAGAAAACGGAGGAATTTATTATGTTAACAAAAGAAAAAGAGACTTTTGTGTTTGCTTTAGGCGGACTAGGAGAAGTCGGTAAAAATATGTATGTCATTGAACATGATGATGAAATTATAGTTATAGATGCAGGAGTAATGTTTCCAGAAGATGATTTACCTGGAATAGATTATGTCCTAGCAGATTATACTTATTTAAAAGAAAATGAAAACAAAATTAAAGGTTTATTTATAACACACGGACATGAAGATCATATAGGTGGAATTCCATACTTATTATCACATGTTAATATTCCAGTTATTTATGCTCCTAAAGTTGGTGCTGAGTTAATTAAGAAAAAATTAGATGACAGAGGTGTAAACTATACAAACATTATTATTTATAATGAAGATACTAAACCTTGTTTTAAACACTTTCAAATTGAATTTTTCAGAACTACTCACTCAATTCCGGACAGTTATGGAATAAGTATTAATACACCAAATGGAAGAATAGTAACTACTGGTGACTTTAAGTTTGACTTAACACCAATTGGACCAGTTGCTAACTTTAGTAAGATGACTAAACTAGGAGATGAGGGTGTTAAATTACTTTTAAGTGATAGTACAAATGCTTTAGTTCCAGGCTTTTCTACTAGTGAAAGTGATGTTGATGAAGCTTTGTCTGATATCTTTAGAAGTTGTAAAGGAAGAATTATTCTAGCTACATTTGCTTCAAATATTTACAGATTAGTACACATTATTGACACTTGTATAAAAAATGGAAGAAAAGTTGCTGTGTTTGGTAGGAGTATGGTAAATAGTATTGAAATAGCTAAAAGTTGTTCTTTAATAAAAGATAAAAGCGTATTTATAACTAGTGATGAAGCAAACAAAAGCAAACCTGAAAAAGTATGTTTACTTTGTACTGGTAGCCAAGGAGAACCACTTGCAGCTTTATCAAGAATTGCTAATGGTGTTGATAATAACATTAAACTTATGCCAGAAGATACAGTTATATTTTCATCAAGCGCTATTCCGGGGAATGCTATGAGTATTAACAGAGTTATTAACAAATTATACTTAAAAGGTGCAACTGTTTACACTACTAGTGATGATGCCAATGTACATACAAGTGGACATGCTAAACAAGATGAATTAAAACTTTTATTTAGACTACTTAGACCTGAATATTATATGCCTGTACATGGAGAATACAGAATGCTTAAAAGTGCAACTGATTTAGCAAATGAATGCGGAATAGATCATGATCGTTCATTTATCTGCAAAAATGGTGATATTTTAGGAATAAGTAAAGACGGAGTTAGAAGAGTTAAAAGTATACCTATCAATGATATTTATGTAGATGGTAAAAGAATTGGAGATATTGCATCTTCTGTAATTAGAGATAGAAAAATAATGAGTACAGATGGTGTACTTGTTGTAATAGTAAACATTAATTCAGAAAAGAGAGAATTAGTAATAGATCCTAATATAACTACAAGAGGTTTTGTAGTAGTTAATGAAAATCAAGAATTACTTAGCAATATTCAAAATAAAGTTAGAAGTATTATAAATTCTGAATTATTAAAACATAGTTTTAGCATTACAGATTTAAAAAATAGACTTATATTAGAACTTAATTCTTATATAATAGATACAACAGGTAGAAGACCTATTATAATGCCTATGATATTTGATATGAAATAGAGATGTTTAATTAAACATCTCTATATTTTTAATAATATTAATGCTATTCCTACTCCTATACCTAATATAAATGAAAGTATTAATAACAAACTAAATACCTTAGTAAAACCTAAATTCCAGTTAAAGTTATTCTCATTACTTTTAAATAAAGGATTAACTTTAACCAAAGAAGTGTTATCTCCTTTTTTACCATAACTTTCTTCTAAAGAAGCTAACTCTTCTAATAAAACTCTTCTTTCACTATCATCAATAGATAAATTTATTTCACTAAATAAAGTAACTGCTTTTATAATATTTTCTCTATCATTTATACCTATTTCAAAAGCCTTACTAATATATACTTTTAAAGTACTTATTAAACTATTTAATACCTTAATAGTTTCATTATTACTCTCTAAATTCTTTTTAATTCTAGATAATCTAAATGTCTTATAAGAAGTATCTCCTTCTAAGCTACTACTTTTTTCTAGTAGTTCACTATCTTTAGAACTACCAATACTAGTAATTTCACTTATTTCTTTATCTAAATGTTCATTTAAATAAAATAACACTTCATTACTATTATCACTTTTAGGTATTCTATTAAATATTTTATTTAATAAATTAACCATATAATATGTATAAGTATTAAGAACATTATCCTTTCTTAATTTATATATAATATCTAACCTTTGATTTTGAATTCTACTTACAACTGGATTATAGTCATCTTTAACAAAATTCAAATTAATTCCATCTAATAAAGAAAGAACTTCATCTTTTAAATTAAACATAGTATCAAACTTACTAGGATCATGTACATCTAAACCTACTACTACTTTTAAATTCATACTAGATACAATTTCCCAAAAAGGAATTATTTCTTTACCTATAGACTTTGCATACTTTAAATTAAGTTCTATAGGAATATTATATTCTTTAGCTTTTAAGCATATCATTTGATATGCTTTTAATATATTACTATTAAATTTGTCTATTTCTTCATAATTAAGTTCTTTTCTTTTAAGTAAAAATATTTCAGGATGCGCAACTAAGTCAAAAATACCACTTTCTATTCCTTTACATACCATATCTGCGTATTTAATAGGATAGTCTCCATCTATACTAGCATCTAGTACGAAATGCTGGCCTATTACCATATAATCTACTTTTGATTTTAAATCTCTTAAGTACCCTTCAAGTAATGGATCATACTCTGCTTCAAATGAAACTAACACTTCCATATCACTATTATTTCTCTTAATAGTTCTAACTCTTTCAATATAATAATCTATCTCATCATAAAACATTCTTGAATTTTCTTCTGTAAATAAAAGTATAGGAAAAGGACAGTGATCAGAAAAACCTATTCTAGTTATACCATTATTTCTAGCATGTTCTATATACTCTTCTAATTCAAAAACACCTGCATGTCCACATAATTTAGTATGAGTATGAAAATTATAATTTTGTCTATCCATAATACTTTTACCTTCCTATTATAAGTATAACAAAATATTTAATTTATTTCTATAGAAAATCAATTTTAATTTAGTATTCAAAAAAATAAAGTGTTTTGCACTTTATTAATTATAAACAATTTCATAAGGATTTCCTGGACTCCCATTTCCTTTAGAATATAAAGTATCAGATTTAATACTAATAACAGGTCTTAATGAGGCATACCAAGTGACTCCTAGTTGACCAAGTCTACCATTTTCACTACCAGAATAAACTACAAACACTGCTGACTCCTTGTAGGCTGCATCAAAGAACTTTGGAGTTAATAACCACCAGCTTTTTTCTCCTGTAATAGCATTCCCTTTGCTATTTAAAGCATAATACACATTGGCATTAGTGCCATCTAATCCACCAGCAAAAGCTACTTCGTCTGCCGTCATTATAGCTACAGGATATGTTAGTTTTGCTTATTTATTATTTCCTAAAAATGAGTCTTTTTTATTTGTACAATTATATACTGGAGATTTATCAACAATTATTCTGTTATATCCAGCATAATATGTATAATCTGTTTCGGAATAATTACTCCCCATTATCAGTTCTCTATCGTTACAATATACTGCATCATTACTTATGTAGTTATTATAATTTAAAAGATTTTTAAAATAGCATTTATCTATATATTCTTTTACTCTACTATCATTTGAATATTGTTTATTATTATCTAAAGAACCAGTAGTACCATACATATAACCTACAGGCATTGGATTATCGTAGTTAGAAGAAAAATATTGTACATTTTCTATATATCCTTCTGTTGTATCAGGACTTTTTCCTGAATATAGTAGTCTTACACTTCCATCATGATTTGTTCTTATTATTCTCCAGTAGAAACCAGCAAATTTTACCCAGTTATTCTTTGCATCTCCTGCAAAGTAATATACATCTTTTGCAGTACTTCCTGATATAATTTCTGTACTTTTAAATAAAGTACCAGTATTTGTCTCAGTATATGTTGTACTGAAGTCTGTTCTAGTTTTAATTGTTCTATTATCAGCTAGTAGTCTACCATATATAGTATACCTAAAATTCATAGTACATTAATCTGGCATATGAATATTAGATAAACTTACTTCATTAGTAGCTTTATTATATGTAGCAATACTTCCATTCTTACATGTTATTTTATCTAGTACATAGTTATTTATTAGATCATTAAATTCTTTATTTGTTTTTTCTCCTTCTAAAGTAAAGGCTTGTATTCCATCTGGTTTAGAAAGTATCTTTTCTACTTTAGATATTTCCTTGTTTTCTTCTTCATTAGTACTTAAATAAAATGTTAATAGTAAAGAACTTATTAACAAAATAATTAATAAGATATATTTTTTCATTGTTTCACCTACTATCAATAAAATTATATTATCACTCCAAAAGTAAATGCATTTTGTATTCTATTATTGAATATATATTTAAAGGTCATTTATTAATATAATTTTATTAGGAGGAACTTTTAAATGAAAAAATTTATACCATCTAAAGAAAATAGCGAAAAACTTGTTATAAGTATAAGAATAGATAGCAAATTACTAGAAAAAATTGATGAGGAAGCTGCTAAGGCAGAAATAAGTCGTAATGAAATGATTAATCAATCTTTACATTATGCTCTTTCAAATTTAGAAGAAAATAAAGAAGAAAATTAGATAGTTTTCTTCTTTATTTTAACCAACTCGCAACTGATTAATAGAAAAAAATACAAGTCTATTTTACATTTTGAGAAAAAATCGCTTTACATTTTGAGAAAAACTTTAAGAATTAGAATAACCATATTTACCATCATCAAATTTTATAAATACATTTATTAATATGCCTAGTATTGAAACTAAAATAATATAGATTAAATCTAGTTTCAGAAAATAAAATATAACTAAAAATATTGTTCTACCAAAATTATTTAATAGTTCTATAAAAGTAACATAACTTATAACCGAATAGTTTTTACCATAACAATATATATTTCTAAGAGTTATAGTATCTATAGAAGAAGAAATAATTCCTTCTATAAAAATGATAAATAAGAATATAGTTTTATTTATAATGAATAATTTAAATAAGTAAACTATAGATATTAGTAAAAGAGATAATGAAAGATAATCTTTTTTATTTTTATCCATCTTTTTAGATAAGAAATAAATATAAATTACACTACCTACTCCAGCGATTATATTTATAAAGCCTATAAATTTTAAATTACTTTTTACATTTATATAAATATAAAGAGGGAATAATGTAATAATGATATATCTTAATTGATCTAACACTATAAAAATATAATTTTTTTTAGGGAATGATTTTATTACATCTAAGGTTTTATTTTTATCTTCTATTTTAACATCTTTAATTTTAGTTAGTGGTATTATACTCAAAAACATTAACACTACTACTATTATAGAGAGGATAAAAAAATTAAATTTTTCTATAATTAAAGCACCAATGTAGGAAGAGAATAGACCACCTAATATAGTAAAAATAGTATAGAGAGAGGTATTATCAGTAGTCTTTTTATTTCCTATTATTGAAAGAGCATACACGTGTCTTCCGAGCCAATAAAACATTAGATATGAAGAATAAAGTATAGATAGAATAATTAAAGATTTCATATAATTTAGGTAAATATAAGTTACTCCAAAGAGTAAAGCACTTATTAACATTAATTTAGTATAAGAAAATTTATTACCTATTTTTCTACCTATTGGAATAAAAACTAAACAAAAAGTATATTTTAAAATTAGAAATAAAATAATATCATTTATACTATAATTATTTTTATATAGAATTAGTGGAATAAATAGTTCAACCAATAACTTAGCAAAACTAGTTATAAAAATAAATAAGTTATATTTTTTTAAGTTAGACATTTATCTCATTCTTTCTTTCCATAATAGTTTCAAAACTATCTTTAGTACATCTTAAAATTATTTTATTTATTTTAACTCCATTTAACTCTATGTATACTTTTGTTTCATTATCATTTATATCATTAAGAACCTTCTTAATAAGTTCTTTTTCTAAAGTTTTAATATTCAAAGTATTAAATCTATAAGACTTATATTTATTATTTATATTTACTTCTATTTCTACTATTAATGAGTCAGTATTTTCTAGTAAATAGTTAAGTTTATTAGATTTTAAATTATCAAAGTAAATAGAGTAATTATTTTCTTCATAATCATAACTTTGAATAGCAAACAATTTTTTATTACTAAAAAGGACTATAGAGAAAAATAAAAAAATAAAAACCATTTTCTTCATACTAAACACCTATTTATATAGTAAGAATATTTGTGGTTTTTACTCTGCCAATTATTGCTATTTTATTTTTAATTTCTTTATTAATTCACTACTTATTTCTTCTCTAGATTTAACTTTATTATCTTTAAAACAATCAATTTTTATAAAATCATAAATTTCTGTAAGTTCTAAATATACTTGTTCACTTCTTATTTGATGAAGTTTATTTTTTTCTGCTTCATCAAGTAATTCTTTTCTATTCTTTTTGATTTCTTCACCAAAAACATATGGTAAATAAAGAAAAATAACTTTATCTGCTTTTGGTAGTTCTAGTAAATTAAATTCAAGAGTTTCTAGAAATTTATACATTTTAATTCTTTCTTCTTTACTATCTATTTTACTACCTTGATGTGCCATGTTAGAATATACATATCTATCCATTATTAGAAAATCGTTTTCTTCAAGTAACTCTTTTATTACTGGAAGACTTGCTCTTCTGTCTGCTGCATAATAAAGAGTTGCTACTTTAGCATCTAACTCCATAGGTTTATCAAACCAAGAAGCCATTATAGATGGTTTTCCAAGTAATGGTCCACCTATTATTCTTCCTGTAGGTGTTTCATATCTTGGGTAACTAATTGTACCTACCTTGTATCCTTTACTTATTAAATATTCTTTTAACAATTTTGTTTGTGTTTCTTTTCCAGAACAATCTGTTCCTTCAATTACTATAATTTTGCCCATAAATTTACCTCAATTTCTTTATTAACATATTTTTGTGTTCTTCTTTTAATCCACCATTATAAAATGAAGTTTTAACTAAATAATTTTTAAGTTCATTAAAATCAGGAAATATTTCATCATCTAAAATAACAAACTTATCAATATTATGATTATTTAAATATTCTCTTATTTCTTCTCCTCTGTTACCATAAATGCTTTTAGTAACATCATGAATATCTATACCAAATTCTTTTAAATATTTTTTAGTATTTTCAAAACCTTTGAGAAGTCTCCAAGAAGAAGTAACAACTATGTAAGCTTTTGTTTCATCTATTACTTCCTTTAGTATTTTTAAACATTTAATATCAAGTTCTATTCTACTCAGTTTGTTATATTTAGTCCTTTCAAAATACTCATTACTATTAAGTACTCCATCAATGTCTAAAAATATTACTTTCATAGTTTTCCTCCATAGTTATATTTTACTACTAAATAATATTTTTTTCTATTATAAAGTTTAATTTTTTGTATAAAATAATAATGGTGAAATATATGAATTTAAAAAAAGTTAAAGTTATTAGTGTCTTTGGAGTATTTTTGATAAGTTTTTTAAGTCATTTTATGTATGAATGGTTTCCATCTGTTATAACTAGTATATTCTTTCCAGTTAATGAAAGTATCTGGGAGCACATGAAAATATTTACTACAAGTATTTTAATTTATAGTTTAATAGAGTATTTAATTTTAAAAAAGAAGAAAATTTATCATAATAATTTTTTATTAAGTACTGTGGTTACTAGCATACTAAGTGTACCTATTTATTTAATAATATATTTACCTTTATATAAAATATTTGGCGAGAAAATGTTTATATCTATAGGGTTAATGTTTATAGTTTATGCTTTTATGGAATATATTAGCTATAAAATACTTCAATATAAAGAGTTAAATGTTAATAAATACCTCTTATTAACACTACTAATAATAGTATATATTATTTATACTTATTTAACTTATAAACCAATTAAAAATTATATATTTTTTGATATAAAAGAAAAAAAGTATGGTATTACCACATAGTGGTTAAATTACCATTTTTTTTATAGTATTCATCCATTAGTTGTATATAAAGCCAGTCACTTTTAATTAGTTCTTCTTCTGTAAAAGTTTTTACATGCAAGTCATAATCAAGTGCTTCAGCTACATAATAGTTATTATTTTCTATACCAATTATTATTCCAATGTGACCATATCTACTAATTAAATCTCCAACTTTTACTTTTGTTTTATCAAACTCGCTTTCACTGATTTTCATCTTTGTTCCAAAATCGTCTAAATCATCGTTTCTTTCAAAATCAATTCCAGCACCAGAGTCTCCTATATCAAAGCCACCATTTAGAAAAGCCCATGATATATAACCGCTGCAATCAAGTCCATTTATTTCATCTCTTTTAAAGAGTTTTGAGTATAAAGGACAACCCCATATGGAAGGACCATATAAACTTGCTTTTATGTTTTCAAACTTATTTTCACTTAAGTATAGACCTTTATGATAATATCTTCCCTCTCCATCAACATATTCTTTTTCAGCATAATTGTTAAGTCTACCATTTTCATAAAAATAACTAATTTTATATTTAAATTCAAGTGTTAAAAATCTTGCTGCAGCAACTACTCCAGCACGAGTCTGGTAGCCCGCATTATTAATTTTAAAAAGTAATGCTTCATCTAAAGTTTTTGCTTCATCTTCTGTATATATTTTACATCCCAGGGCTTTTTTATCATTATCTATATGGGGTAGTGTATATAAGTCTGTAACTTCAACATTTATAGTTTTTTTAGTTTTTCCTTTTTCAAGTTCAATATAAGTGCTTCCTAGTTTCTTTCCAGTAATAATGTTATCATTAATACTTATTATATCGGTATTTAGTTTTATGTTAACACCACTATCTACTTCTAGTTTATAACTTTCATCAATTGTTAATATAATTTTATTAATACTATTTATTTCTTCTTCATCATTATTTTTGACTTTTGATAAAATAAAAATTATTAAAAATAAAGTTATTAATAGAAATAAAATTAGTTTTTTAAAAAATACTTTATACTTCTTTTTTAATCTTCTTTTCATAAGAATATTATATCACATTTAATTTATTATTGTAACTACTTGTCTTTTAATAAATTATTTACTAATTTTTCAAGTTTTATTAATGAATTATTATTGTTATATTTCTTTAGATTGTTGTTGTATTTTCTTAAAAGTTTTTCACTTAATAAAAACTTATTAACATTTTTTATTAAACTCTTATAGTTTTTTGAATATACTCCATATCCATTTTTACAAACATATTTGAGATTATAGTTTTCTTGTCCACCATTACCAGGGATTAAAATCATAGGTACTTTAGTATTTAAACATTCTGTTATGCTTATACCACCAGGTTTAGTTATAACTATGTCACTTATATTCATTAAATCACTTACTAAATTAGTAAAACCATAAATATATACATTTTTATAGTTATTATTTTTTATGTGTAAGTCACACTTCTTTTTTAGTTTTGTATTTTTACCACATATAAATATAATATTACATTCAAATCTTTTAGATAATAGTTTTTTTAAGTAATTATATGAATAGTTAGAACCTAAACTTCCTCCAGCAAAGAATAAAATTGTTTTTAAATTGTTATTTATTTTAAATTTCTTTTTAAGTTCTTGATTATTTTGAATATGTTTAAAATGAGTAGATACAGGTATTCCATAATCATATATTTTATTTTTGTTTATTCCTTTTTCTACTAGAGAGTTTTTTATTATTTTATTTGCAACTACAAATAAATCAGTATTTTCTTCATCCCTTTCCCATAGTTCATGGCTAGTATAATCTGTTATAATACTTATTAATTTAGTTTCCTTATCATTTAAAAGTGTTTTTATGGTAGTACCAAAAAAATGAGTAGATATAATTAAGTCGGGAGATATTTCTTTAATTTTATTTTTTAGAAAGTTCAGTTTAAACATTTTTTTAAAAACTATTTTATATGGAATGGTAGTTATTTTATTATCAAATATTTTATATAGAAAACTATATAAATGATTACTTCTATATTTGATGTTTAAGTCGAACAGAAAATTACTAGTTTTCCCTGTAAAACTTGCATATTCTAGTAAATCTATAATATATAGTTCATAATCTTTATTATTTAAATAGTTATAAATATAATTTGCAACTGTTTTATGTCCTGATCCATATGTTGCATATAAAACTAAAATTTTTTTCATAAAGTCTCCTATATAACTATATTCTAATTTATAAGAAATAATTAAAAAAAGAGTATTAACTCTTCATTATTCTAAGTGTATTTAAAATTGTTAATAATGTTACACCAGTGTCTGCAAAAACTGCAAACCACATGTTAGTAAGTCCGAATAAACTTAATATTAAAATTATAATTTTTACTAGTAAAGCAAATATTAAGTTTTCTGTAATAATGTGTCTTGTAAATTTAGACTTTCTGATTGCATATGGAATTTTACTAATGTCATCAGATATGAGAACAATATCACTTGCTTCAATTGCACTGTCGCTTCCAAGCATCCCCATAGAAATGCCTATATCTGCCCTTTTGAGGACTGGAGCATCATTTATTCCATCACCAACAAATATAGTAATTCCACTTCCATTTTTTACTTCATCATAAAATTCAAATTTATCACTTGGAAGCATTTCATACTTAACTTCATCTATTCCAATTTCATTTGCTATTTCTAAAGATATATCTTTTTTATCTCCAGTAAACATATATGTTTTTATATTTTCATTTTTAAGTAAGTCAATAACTTCTTTTGCATTATCTTTAATTTCATCTTTTAGTATGATTGATGCTACATGTTTATTATTAATATGCATATGAATTAGTCCATTTTTTGTACATTCAAAATTACTTCCTATAGTAACAAAATCATTATTTATATTAAAACTTATACCAGTACCTGAAATTTCTTTAAAATTTTTAATGTCTTTATTATTAATTTTATATGAACAAAGTTTAACAATAGATTTAGCAATAGGATGGTTACTTAAACTTTCCCCTTTAAATAAAATGTCTTTAATATCTTCTACATTATAGTTATCAAGTTTATCCATGTCTTCAACTATGATGTCACTAACAGAAAACATTCCTTTTGTTAATGTACCTGTTTTATCAAATATTATATTTTTAACATTAGATAAGTTATCCAAATAATTACTTCCTTTTACTAAAACACCTTCTCTACTTAAAGAGCCAAGACTAGTAAAATAAGAAAGTGGTACCGAAATAGCAATTGCGCATGGACAAGAAATTACTAAGAATGTAAGAGCTCTATAGATAGATTTTGAAAAAGAAGTGTTAAATATTAAAGGTAAAAGAAATATTATAAGTAAACTTAAAAACATAACTATTGGTGTATAAACTTTACTTATTTTGTTTACAAGTGTTTCTGTTTTAGTTTTTTTATTTTCTCCAAGTTCAATTAATTCTAGAATTTTATAAACAGTAGAATTTTCATAAGTAGAAGTAACTTCTAATTTAATTACTTCTCCTTGATTTATATATCCAGAAAGTACATTATCTCCTTTAGATAAATTAAGTAACATAGCTTCTCCGGTTAAACTTGAACTATCAAAGCTACCTTTTTCACTTATTAATTTTCCATCAACAGGCACTTTTTCTCCTTTTTTAACAAGTAAAATATCTCCTACTTTAACTTCTGTAGTAGACACTACTTCTACTACATTATTTTGAACTAGATTAGCATTTGGCTCGGTAATATCCATAAGTTCTTTTATATTTTTTCTGGAATTTGCTATAGCTTTTTCTTCTAAAATTTTACCAATTAAATAAAGAACTACAACCATCATTCCTTCTAAAACATTACCAAGTAAAAATGCACCAATTGAAGATATTGTAATTAGCATATTTTCATTTACAGTTTTATTTTTTATTAAGACTTTGATAGCTACAGTAAAAGTTTTTGATAAAAGAAGTATGTAAGAAATAATGAATAATATCTTTTTAAGATTACTAGGTATGTTTAGAAAGTAAGCTAAGCACCCTATTGAAACTCCTAATATAAGTGATATTAAACTATAGTTATTTTTTTTATCCTCATTAGAAGTCACTACATAAGCATCAGGTTCAACTTTTTTTATTAATTTGTTAAGTTCACTTATTTCAAATTCTTTTTCACTTTTATAGCTGATTTTACTTGTAGCAAAATTAACTTTTACATCTAGAAAATCTTTATTTTGATTTAAACTTTCTTCTACTTCTCTAGCACAATTTGCGCAGTCTAGTTTTTTTATATCATATGTATATTTTTTCATTTTATTTTCTCTCCTTTTTATGTCCTATATGTGATAAAGCTACTTCAAATACTTCACTTACATGTTCATCATCTAGTGTATAAAAAACTTCTTTTCCTACTTTTCTAGATTTAACAATGTTTGTAAGTCTAAGTAATTTTAATTGATGTGATATACTAGATTTAGTCATACTTAAAAGATTAGCTATATCACAAACACATAGTTCATTGTTATCAAGTACTGATAATATTTTACATCTAGTTTTATCTCCCAGTATTTTAAAAAATTTAGAAACATCTAAAATTGTTCTATCAGAAAGCATATTTTTTCTTATAGCATTAACAGTATCAATATGTAAAATATTACAGTCACAGTTATATTCATTTTTACTCATTTTATTCTCCTCATAGTTGAATGATTACTCAACTATTAATAGTATAAATCGTATTATTATTTGTGTCAATATGTAAATTTGACTTAATAATCAAATATATGTATAATACTAGAAATGGTGATTTTATGAATTTACAAATAGATTATATTTCTGATTTACATTTAGATTTTTATATAAAGAATTCAAATGATATAGAAGAGTTTATATCTAAAAATATAAAACCTAAAGTAAATGGAGAATTGTTAATACTTGCTGGAGATATTACTGCTAATTTATATTTATTAGTTAATTTTTTAGAGTTATTAAAAGTTAATTATTCTAAAATTATTTTTTGTTTAGGAAATCATGAATACTACAATAAGATAGAAAATGTAAAAAACTTAATAAAACTTTATAATAGTGGTGATATTATACTTTTAGATAGAAATAGTATAAATAAAGGATTAACTAATTATAAAGGATTTACTATTGCTGGAGATACAATGTGGTATAAACCAAATATACTAGATTATTTAATACAAACTGATATGTTTTTTGTAAAAAGTAAAATAAATATTTATCATAAAGATAGTATGAATTTTTATAATAAGCTTAATAATGTTGATATTATGGTAAGTCATGTTCCTCCAATTAAAAATATGAATAATACTTGCTACTTTAATAGTGTAAAAGATTATAAAGGAAGAATATGGATATATGGACACGATCATATTCCGAATGAAATTGTTATAAATAAAACATCACTTTTATCTAATCCATGGGGTTATGAAAATAAAGAGTTTCCAGTAAAAAGTTTAACCATAAAAAAATAACTTGCTTAAAACAAGTTTTTTTTATAAATTAACATTATGATATATATTACTTACATCATCTACATCTTCTAGGAAAGTTATAATTTTATCAAATGCTACTTTGTCTTCCCCTTCAAGAGTAACCATATCTTTAGCATATTTTCCTATTTCATCTACTTCAAATTCACATCCTGGGAATGCTACTTCAAGTGCTTTCTTAACAGTGCTATAACTACTTGGTTCAGCATAAACTATAACTACATCTCCATCAGTTTCCATATCATTCATGTCTGCACCTGCATTAATTAGGGCCTCCATTATTTCATCCTCAGAGTGTCCTTTTAAACCAAGTGCGCATAAGTTCTCATACATATATGAAATTGCGCCTTGCCCTGCTACTTTCATTGCAGTTTTATTAGCAACAGTTTTTATACTTGCAACTGTTCTGTTAACATTATCAGTTAGACATTTAATTATTAAATTACTTCCACCTGGTCCAAATGCTTCATATTCACAAACAGTATAGTCTTCTCCTACCCCTTTATTAACTTTATCAATACTTCTTTGAATAACATCCGCTGGAACTTGCTCTTTTTTTGCTTTTTCGATTATACTTCTTAAAGTTAAATTACCATTAGGATCTGTTCCGCCAGTTTTAGCCGCTTGATAAATTTCCTTTGCATAAATTGAATATAATTTTGATTTTGCAGCTGCCGTTTTAGCCATTGATGCTGCTCTTACTTCATGTGCTCTTCCCACATAAATCACCTTCCTTAATCTAAACTTTTAATCTCGTTTATTATTTTATAATATTTTTCATCATTTTTAAAGTAGTTTTCTTTATTTTTCTCTATAAATTCATTAGAATCCTCTTTTGCTTTAAGTAAAATCTTAAAATCTCGTTTAATATCTGCTATTTTAAAAGTCATATCTCCACTTTGTTTTACTCCAAAAAGATCCCCTTCTTTTCTCATTTCATAGTCCTTTTCAGTTATATAAAATCCATCATTACTTTCTTCTAATACTTTAAGTCTTTGATTTAATTTACCAATTAAAATACATGAACAATCTAAATTATTTCTTCCTATTCTGCCTCTTAATTGATGAAGGGTAGCAAGGCCAAACCTGTCAGCATTAAAAATAACCATCATAGTAGCATTTTCAACATCTACTCCTACTTCAATAACTGTTGTAGAAACTAGTACTTTAATATCGCCATTTTTAAAGTCATTCATGATATTTTCTTTTTCATCATTACTTAACTTTCCATGTAAAAGACCTACCTTAATTTTATTACTAAATGCCATTTTAATCTTTTTTTCTAGCTCTAAAGCTGAAGATAAAGCTGATGCATTATCTTCTATTAAAGGAGAAACAACATATACTTGATGGCCTTTTTTTATCTCTTCAAGCATCATATATAAAACTTCTTTTATTTCACTTTCACTTTTTATTATAGTTTTAACTTCTTTTCTTCCACTTGGTTTAGTTTTAATTAAAGAAATATCCATATCTCCATAAATAGTTAAAGCATACGTTCTAGGTATAGGAGTAGCTGACATGTAAAGTATATCAGGTAATTTTCCTTTTATTCTCAAATTTTCCCTTTGAGCAACACCAAACCTATGTTGTTCATCAGTTATTACTAGACCAAGATTATTAAATTCTACTTTTTCATTTAACAGAGAATGTGTTCCTATAAGTAAGTTAATTCTACCACTTTTAAGTTCTTCATATATTTTTTCTTTATCTTTTTTCTTTGCTTTTCCAAGTAAAATTTCTATATTAATATTAAGACTCTTAAATAACTTAGAAATGTTTTCAAAATGTTGCTTAGCAAGTATTTCAGTTGGAACCATGAGTGCTGTTTGATACCCTGCTATAAAGTTAATATAAGAAGCTAGTACTGCGACTATTGTTTTACCACTTCCAACATCTCCACAAAGTAGTCTATTCATTCTTTTATTACTTGTCATATCTTTATAAATATCGTTTATAGAAGAAATTTGGTCTTTTGTAAGGGAAAAAGGTAAACTATTTATAAAAGAGTCTAATTTATCTCTTGAACAAACTTTAACACTAGTTTTTTCTTCTTTTGTTTTTTCAAATTTTAAATAATTTATCTTAAACATGAATTTAAAAAGTTCTTCGTAAATTAATTTTAACTTAGCTTCTTTTACTTCACTTATATCTTTAGGAAAATGTATTTTTTCTATTGCTTCCTTTTTAGAAATAAAATTGTATTTAGTATTTAAATATTCTGGAATGTAATCATCTATTTTCAAATCTAAAGTACTTGCATTATTAATAAATTTATTTATTTGATTGTTAGAAAGTCCACTTGTTAAATGATAAATACTTTCTATACTTCCACTATCTATTTTACTTAATAATATATTACTTGCTACTACTAAATTCTTTTTTTCATCATATTTACCTATTACAGTTATTTCTTTTAAAGGAGTTAAATTCTTTTTCATAAAAGCGCGGTTATAAATAGTTACATTAATTTCTTTCATGTTAGTTATCATTTTAAAAGTTAGTATATTAAGTTTTCCTCTTATGTACCTAACAAGCGGTATAGAATTAATTTTACCTTCAATTACTACATTTGATTTATCTTGAACACTACTAATGTTATCAACATTATAAACTTGATACCTATATGGATAATATTCCATTAAATCTTCTGCCGTATAAATACCAAGTGTATTAAGTAGTTTTATATATCTATTAGTTATTCCTTCTATTTTATTTAATTCCATGTTAGTCTCCTTTATTATTTTTTAATTGTTCTTTATTTAGCATTTATTACAAAAAAAGTATATTTAAAGTAAATGAATTTATATTGCTAGCAAAAATGCCAGTTATTAAAATGAAAAAAGCACTTTTGTAAAGTTTTTCAGGCCATTTTCAGCACTTTTGTAATTATTTATGGCTTTAATGTAGTTAAAGGTACAACATATATTCCTGTTTCTTTATCTACATAAGCCGCTTTTACATTTCCAGAAATCACACACATAAATTTTGGCTTTACTTTAACATTATTATAAAATTTCATAAGACTAGTAATACCTTCAGGTATTCTGTCAAATCCCAGTTTTACTTCTACTGCTGCATATTCTCCATCAGGCATTTCAAGTATTGCATCAACTTCATCACCAGAAATATTATCTCTAAAGTGAAATACATTTCCATCAAGATAATTCATGTAAATATTTAAATCTCTATAGACTAAAGACTCAAATATCAAACCAAAAGTGTTCATATCTTTTAATAGTTTATTAGGTGTAAGATTTAAAGAAGCGCATGCAAGTGAAGGATCCACTAGGTATCTTTTACTACCTTTTCCTATTCTATCAGAAGAACGATAATTTATATTAAATGCTTTTTGATAACTAGTAAGATATAAATCATCTAAAACACTTATATAGTCAGAAATAGTTTCAACATTTTTAATTCTTTCTTCTTCACTTGAAAATTCAGCTATATCTTTTACAATTGTTTTTAAACTAACTGCACTACTAGTATTTCTAGATAAAGATTTAAGTATCATACTCATTTTTTCTTCATCTCTTCTTTTGTCTTTTCTTTCGTGAATGTCTTTATTTAAAAGAGATGTTAAATAACTTGTTGGTATAACTAAAGCATTTTCTCTGCTATTTTTAATATTTTCAGGCCATCCACCTCTTGCACAGAAAAGAGCCACATCTTCTATAGTAGTATTTATTATTTTACTACTTATTTTTTTATTATTAAACATATCTTGAATTGAAACCTCACCAGTAGAGTCGCCAGACTCATAAAGACTCATTGGATACATCTTTAAAGTATCAATTCTACCAGCTCCTGAATGAAATACCAAACTTTCTTTTAATAAAGTAGTTGATCCAGTTAGTAGGTATTTACCAGTACTTTTGTCTTCATCACATTTCATTCTAACTTCATCCCATAAAGATGGAACTAATTGCCATTCATCTATTAACTCAGGCTTTTCTTCATTTAAAACAGACTCCGGGCTGCTTTTAGCAAGTTCTCTTGTATTTTTATTTGATAAATAAATAGCACTGTTTGCATGATTTAAACATGTCCAAGTTTTACCGCACCATTTAGGTCCTTCTATACAAACAGCACCAAAAATACCCAAATTTTTTTTAATCTTTTCGTCAATTAATCTAACTTTATAATTTTCTTTTTTTAAGCTCATTATAATTACACCTTCCAATATAATTATATCATTTTACTATGTCATTTTCAAGTGTTTTACTATGTCGTTTTCAGAAGATTTACTATGTCATTTTCAAACGTTTTACTATGTCATTTTCAGAAACCGTTAATATTAAAAGAACTTACTTGTTTTCATAAGCAAGTAAGTTCTTTATATCATTTTCTGTTAAATCTGATAGTATGTTATTATCCATTTGATTAGTATCAATTAATTTTTTCATAAGTTCTTTTTTCTTTTCTCCAAGTTCTAAGACTTTTTCTTCTATTGTTCCTTTACTAACTAATCTTATAACTTCAACTACTTTGTTTTGACCTATTCTATGTGCGCGGTCTGTTGCTTGATTTTCAGCTTGTGGGTTCCACCATAAATCTAAATGAATAACAGTACTTGCAGCAGTTAAATTAAGACCTGTACCACCACTTTTAAGCATTATTAGAAAGACTTTTACTTCATCATTTTCATTAAAGTCATTTACTCTTTCAATTCTATCTTTACTTGATACTGTACCATCAATGATATGTGATTTTATATTTTTCTTTTTAAGTTCTTCATTTACAATATTTAAAGCAGTTCTAAATGAAGTAAAAACGAGTATTTTTTCTCCATTACTAATTACTTCTTCTACTATTTCTATAAATCTGTCTATTTTATTAGAACCACCATCATAGCCTTCATAAACTATTTTTGGATCTATACATATTTGTCTTAATTTAGTTAAAAGTGGAAGTATCATAAATCTTACTTTAGACATTCCTCCCTCTTCTAAAGCTTTATTTATTTCTTCTTTTACTTTATCAAGTTCTGCTACATAAAGTTTCTTTTGTTCATCACATAAATCAATAAATATATTGTTTTCTATTTTTTCAGGTAATTCTTTAACAACATCTTTTTTCCTTCTTCTTAAGATAAATGGTTTTATCTGATTTGATAAGTTATCTAATAAAATACTAGTACTTTCATCAAATTCATGAATTTTATATTTTTTATTAAATTTATCATACTTTGATAAATATCCTGGCATTATAAAGTCAAATATACTCCAAAGCTCGATTAAACTATTTTCTAAAGGTGTTCCTGTTAGAGCAAATTTTACATCACTTTTTATTGACTTAGCTGCTTTAGTTATTCCAGCAAGTGGGTTTTTAATATTTTGTGCTTCATCTAATATAACCGCATGAAAACCTTTTTCTTTATAAATGTCTTCATCTTCTCTTAATAAACCATAAGTTGTTATATATACATTAAAGTTACCATTTTCTATTAAGTCTACTCTTTTAGATTTTAAACCATTAATCATTTTAACTTTAATTTCAGGCGCAAATTTATTAAATTCATATTTCCAGTTATATAATAGTGAAGTAGGTACTACTACTAGAAAAGTACTTTCCTTATTTTCTTTTAGTATTTCTTTTATGTAGTAGATTAATTCAATTGTTTTACCTAAACCCATCTCATCTGCAAGTATTCCTCCAAAACCTGTTTTATCTAAGTTATAAAGCCATTTAACTCCTGTTATTTGATAATCTCTTAATACTTTTTTATCTTCAGTATTTAACTTGACATCACAGTCTTTATATTTATAAAAATTATCTATAAAGTTCTTAAATAAATTATCAGTTTTAACAACACTTTTATTTAAACTATCTAAGTATATTGCTCTGTATTTAAGTATTTCTCCTTTACCATTTATTATTTCTTCATCACTAAAGTCTAGTTCATCTGTTAAACTCATCATTTCATTTAAGTTATTATTTTCTAGATCTATTATACTATTATTCTTAAGTTTATAGTATTTCTTTTTATCTTTAATACTTTTAAATATGTTAACAAGTTCATCACTATCTATACCATCTAAATTAAAGTTATAAGTAAGAATATTATCTTTACCTATAGAAAATGTACTAGACATATTAAAATCTTTTTTTAGATTTAATTTCTTAAAGTTTTCTGTAGTAAATACTTCATATTTACTACTTAAAAATATCAAACCTTCTTCTATAAAATTAACTATCTTTTCTAAATCATTCATTATAATTCTATTTTTATCTATTACAAAACCATAAGAAAGTATATTATTTATTAAATCATTTTCAAAGTTAATATCTCTTAGTACATTACTTTTATTATCAAAATAATCTATTTCTTCATTATATTTAAGTTTTATTTTAACTAAGATATTACTTTTATTTAAATCAAAATACAAACTTACCTTTGGTTCATTTATTATCACTATTTCATCTTTAATTTTATCTTCTACATTAGTATTATTCTTTATAATAGGAAGTAACCCTACAGAGAAGTCTTTTAGTTTATCCTTTGGAATTATAAGTTTATCAAGTTTCCCTTGTAAAAGTAAACTTACTAAAAAGAATTCTCCATTATTTAAGTAGTAAATATTTCCTTTATAGTATACATACTCGTTACATATCACTTCTAAATCACTAGTATCTATATTAAGTTCATAGTTATTTTCATCTAAAGAATTAATAGTACTTTCTAAAGGAAATCCTTTTTTTATAAAGTCAATAGATAAGTTGTTATATTTAAAACTCATTTTTAAATCTTTTAAATTTTCTAAAAGTTCTCTTAGTGTATCTTCATCAATAAAGTTTCTAATTAAGTCTGGTATATGTCTATTAATATGTTTAAATATTTTAAGTGATTTTTCATTTAAATAGTTTTCATTAAAATTATATGTAAAATCTTTTCCAAATCTAAATTCATTTTCTCCTAAACTAGCAGCATGTAAAAAACTTGTTTGTTTATTGTTATATGTATACATTTTATTTATACCTAATTTTACTTTTAAAGAGTACAATTTCTTATGGTAGCCATTTTCAGGTAATATTTCTAATTCTAGAAAAACTTCTTTTTTTATTACTGGTTTATTTGCTGTAGCAAGACTATCAATTATGATATTTGATATTGTTTTTATATCTGGTTTTACATAAAATATTTTATCTGCATACCATCTAAAACATGACATTAAATGTACACAAGAATTAGTATTTTTAAAGTTTTCACATGAACAAGAATAACCTTTTACTTCTCCTTTTTCATTTCTCCTTATTACTTCACTCACATAATCAGAATAATAATCATCATACCTAAAATAAAAATCAGTATATTCTTCTTGTCCTTTTACATGTTCTTCTTTTATTAAATCAACTCTATAAGGGCTACAATATTCACCTCTTAACACATCACTTCTTTCAAAGTGGTCAAATAAGAAATCTCTGTTTTTATAATAAAGTTTATCATTATCTATTTCGCCAAACATAACAGCACCTCTCATGATATTATACATTATAAGAAAGAAAAAAGAAAGTTTTTCATGTTAAAAATACAGTTAGTTAAACTGTATTTTAATTCCTTTATATTTTTTAATTTGTAATTACATATGGATCAGATTTTGTTCCTGTACCTTCTACCATTACTCCAGTTTCTAGAGCCATAACTGAGCTAGAAGCCAAAGCATTCGTCACGGAGTGGTTGCGGACATACCCTCCGAGGCCGTGGACAAAGAAAGCACCGATAACATTAGGAGCAGAAGGGCTAATTAACCGTTGATTTTGATTATTTCCTTGGAATAACCAATTATTATTATAACATGTTTCATCATAATTATATAGTTCTTCTGTTCTTGCACAGTCACTTGCAAGTACAGCGTATCCATAATCACTTGGATACATTAATCCTACACTTCCTATAAAAGAAGTAGAACCATTATAACTATTTGCTGCAGTTTTGCCTGGTGTTGTTCCTCTTTCTGCTGTATACCATCCTGATGATGTAAGAGTTTTGAATAAATCACTTGTTCCCAGATACATCTTATAGTTTACTGTATGACTATAGTTATTTAGATTATATGTACTTGATAAAGTATTATACATTGTTGTATTTGGAAAATGATTTGTTTTATTTGAGTCATAAGCCATTTCAGGATAACTATTCTTTTCATAATGTCTTCTTACTCTTATTACTTCTTCTCCATTTGCTCCATCATTAAATACTCCAATTATTCTCCATAGTTCTTTTTCATTTGTACTTTTATTAGTCATGTATATATAGTTACTTGGATCACTTCCTTCATACCTATATCCATTTTCATTATATACTCCATTTGTATGACTAGTTGCATGTGTTTTTATTGTTTCTGATAAAGTTGGCAGTAATTTTTCTACTTCGTAAGGACTCGCACTACTGCCATTTCCACTTTTCCATACTAAATTTCCTTTTAAGCTTATGGCAGGGCGCACGCCGTCCTCATCGTTGACATTGCCGAGGTTGTTGAGATTGCCAGGGCGGCCAGAACCGTACACATACCACACGTAAGAGTAGCTGCCACCCCAGCTCGAAGGCGACAAAGACCACCACCAGGTACTTCCTGTAATGCTTCCTCCTGCACTGTTTAGATAATAATATGCTGGTGCGTTATTATATGCTAAGCCACCAGCTATATTTATTTCGTCTGCTGTCATTAGTCCTATTGGATATGTTAGTTTTGCTTCTGTATTTGATGCACTAAATGCATCATGACTATCTGCACAATCATATGTTGGGT
>OIZL01000431.1_pt1 | contig 31543 bp, 34 predicted proteins | sample 1588541 | NCBI WGS metagenome assembly OIZL01 (sample SAMN03283285) | human gut metagenome | biome: human-associated habitat; material: feces | host: Homo sapiens | place: Peru | collected 2012 | reverse complement strand
TTTAGACAGAATAATAATCATACTATTCCTTTTATTTATTTTAAAGATAGCATTTACTATATTTAAATAAAAAAAGAAGCAACTAACATTACCTGTTAAGTAGCTTCAAAAGTAACACTGGAGAAGCCTAACTTTCAGGGGTTAGTGCTCCTCCTTAAATTAATTATACTACAAAGTGCTTATATTATACAAGCACTTTTTCTCTAAAAAAATGCGGATTTTAAAAGTCTGCAAACCGGCATAAATAATGGACTTGCACTAGTTTAATGATTATGCTATCATACCTTCTTGAAGAGTATTATGTTAGGCTTCTCCCTCTTAAAAAAGAAGGGAGTGATGTATATGAAACAGTTAAAATCTATTTTAGATAAACTTATTATCATATTAGTCCTTTTATTTATTTTAAAGATAGCATTTACTATATTTAGATAAAAAAAGAAGCTACTAACATTACCTGTTAAGTAGCTTCAAAAGAAAATATTTCCGGAGAAGTCTAACTTTCAGGGGTTAGTGCTCTTCCTCAAATTAATTATACTACAAAATGCTTTAACTATTCAAGTTCTTTTGTTTTCTTATCTTCATCCATATCTTTCAAATAAGTCATAAGTTTATTAGTTACATCAGGTGGCAAAATTTTATTTAATTCTTCAGTGCTAGCTTCTTTTATTTTTTTAACACTACCAAAAGTTTTAATAAGTTCTTTTCTTCTCTTTTCCCCTATTCCAGGAATATTATCAAGTATGCTTTGAATCGAACCTTTTGATCTTATTTGTCTATGATAATTAATCGTATATCTATGAACTTCATCTTGCATACGTGTTAGATAATGAAATAAATTACTAGTTCTATCAACATCATAAATCTCTAAAGTATCTCCATCTAACAAATCATTAGTTCGATGCTTATCATTTTTTACTAATCCACACACTTTGATATTTAAGTTTAATTCTTCTAAGATTTCTTTAGCTGCTCTAATTTGAGTTATACCACCATCAACTAAGATAAGATCTGGTAAATCTTTTTCTAGAAGAGCCCTGTAATACCTACGATATATGACTTCTTTCATAGTATGATAATCGTCATTTTTATCTACCATTACTTTGTATTTACGATATTTATTTTTGTCTGGAGAGCCATCAACAAAGACAACCATTCCCGATACGGCAAATGAACCAAAAAGGTTTGAGTTATCAAAGATATCAATTCTTTTGATTTTTATTCCAAGTAAGTGTTCTAATTCTTCATTAGCTCCCTCAGTTTTACTTATTTGATTTTCAATTCTTTTAAAATTATTTTCTAAATTAATAATAGCATTTTCTTTAGCCATCTTTAATAATTTATATTTAGAACCTTTAGTTACCTTAATAAACTTTGTATCTATTATTTCTTTAAGAACTGTTTCATCTATCTCATCTGGGATAAGTATTTGTTTAGGTATTTCTCTTTTGTTATAAAATAAAGCAATAAGATATTCTATTTCATTTAGATAATCATCCGTTACCGGTTCAATTTCTGTATAATTACCAACTAATTTGCCTGCTCTTATATATAGAAATTCTAATGATATAAAACCATTTATAAAAGCATAATTAATAACATCTAAATCTTCTTTGGCAGTAAGCTCTACCTTTTGTTTCTCTAAAACAATATTCATATAATCTAGTTCTTTTTTTAGTTCTAAAGCCATCTCATAGTTCATATTTTCTGAATAATAATTTATTTTTTCTTTTAGTTTATTTTTAATAATATCTTCGTTACCTCTTAAAAATGAGATTATTTCATTTTCCATATTTATAATATCTTCTGAATTTACGTGTTTGGTGCAGTACCCTAAACATTCATGAATGTGATAATAAAGACAAACTTCTTTGGGCATGCCTTCACATTTTTTAAGAGGATATAATCTATTAATAAGGTTTACAATTCTTCTTGCTGCATAAGCATTTACATATGGACCAAATAAAATCTTATCTTTACTTTTCTTAACTTTAAGGTATCTTACTACTTTTAAAGATGGAAATGGTTTTCTAGTATACTCAATATAAGGATAACTTTTATCATCTTTAAGCAAAATATTATACTTAGGATTATATTTTTTAATAAGATTTATCTCTAAAATAAATGACTCTAGCTCAGTATTAGTAACAATATATTTAAAGTATGCTATGTTACTAATCATTTTAGCTGTTTTACCAGTATGAGTTCCACGAAAATAAGAACTTAAACGTTTCTTTAAGTTTTTAGCTTTACCTACATAGATGACCGTATCACTTTCATCATACATCTGATAAGATCCAGGTTTATTCGGTACTAATTTAAGTTCTTCTTTAAACATATTAATCACACTACTATTATTACACATTTTCGTTATATTTAAAAGACTTGCTATGATTTTGACAAATAAAATATCTTATAATATACTTTTAATGTGATATTTATGAAATTATTAAATGAATCTTTAATTATTGAAAAAAAATCTAAATTTATTGGAATGCTTTATGAAATAGATAATAAGGAAGATGTTTTGTCTATTTTAGATAGTGTTAAAACTAATAACAAAGGATACAGACATATTCCATATGCCTATTATCTTAAGAATACAGCATCTAAAAGTGATGATAAAGAACCAGGTGGTATTGGAATGAGCTTTCTAAATATTCTAGAACGAAATAAACTAGATAATCATCTACTATTAGTAGTTAGGTACTACGGTGGAACTAAATTAGGTGCTTCTAATTTGCTTAGAACTTATAGCAGGGCTGCAAATAATTGCATTAATAAAGATTAGTAACATATACTTTACTAGGTGATTTATTTGACTATTTTAAAATATTTAAAGAGCATGATTGTTCCCCTTGGAATTGTATTAGTATTACCTCTTTTACTAGGAATAATAAACTTACTTGGAGTTCAAACTAATAAAGTAGTTATTCTAATTATTATGGCGATTGGTACATTTATTAGTGGCTTTTATTTAGGAAGAAACTCATTAAAGAAAGGATACTTGCAAGGAGCATTACTTGGAATTATATTATCCTTAATATTATTCTTATTTAGTTTATTATTTAAAAACACATATACAGCATCTTCCTTAATATATTATATAATTATAGTTATATCTTCAATGATTGGAGCAAGCTTAGGTATACAGAAAAAACTGGATTAATTTCCAGTCTTTTTTAATTTACAACGTATGGGTCCTCTGAGGTACCAGAACCACCAGAAATTGTGGTCGAAGATATAAGAGAAATTGCTGGACGGACCCCACCGTCGTAGCGGTTAATGCTACCAACGTCCAAGAGGCCCAAGTACACGCCCAAAAAGTATGCACCTCTGCTTTCTAAGTGGTTAGGCGACAAGGACCACCACCATGAACCTGTATTCTCTTGTAAATATGTAGAACTATTATAAGTCGCTCTAATAGAACCAGCAAATGCTATTTCATCTGCAGTTAATAATCCTATTTTATAAGTTAAGTTACCATTACCATTCGTTGTATCATCAACAGTAAATTTAGATAACTTTCCACCATTATTATCATTTGGACATTTTAACGTTGGTTGTTTAGTAGAAGACAACCTATTACTTGCAGCATAAATTGTTTCATTAGTTCCATAACCAAGTCCTCCACTTACTGTACTCTTATCATTACACCATATTGTATCAGCAAGTTTACTTTCATATGGTGCCAAATTATTTTTATACCATGTTTCTAAATTAGTTAGTATCGCACTCTTTTTAGTGTTTGCATGAGTAACAGCATATGTGCTTGATCCTGGTGTTCCATACATAAATCCTACGTAAGCATTATCATTATAGTTTGTATTAAATGCACTTGTGTATGTAGTTCCAGAGTATCTAGCAAATGCTGCATCTTCACTATTATTAGCTGATGAGCAAGGATTAGCAGCACCTGTTGTATTATCATTATGAAGAACAAGTTTTACTGAACCATTTCCTACTATTCTTACTATTCTCCAGCATTTATTAGCAAACTGTACATAGTTATTTTTAACTGCTCCTCTAAAGTAGTAAGATGTACCATAATCATCCTCTGTACTAGCAAGTTCTGCTTCAGTTGTATTTTTGGTTGAACTTACCACTTTATAAGTAAAACTATTTTGTGTAGTACTTACGACATAATAAACTTCTTTTAAATTAGTTGTTGTTTTCATAATTCCTGCAGTGACTGAACCTGCATCAGAAACATATATACTAACTAAATATTTTCCAACTAAACTAAAATATGAATTTGCATATGTATCACTTGTTACTGCTGCTCCAGTTAAATTAAACCTAGTACCATTTGCTTCCCATCCAGTTCCATAAGTAAAGTAATATGCTTGGTATCTTGAATCTACACGTTCTGTTGCACTTTCAACATCATCTTTTGTATGAGCACTAACTTCTTTTCCTGGTGTAGTTAAAGGTGTTTTTAGTTCATTATTATCCCTTATTGATGCAAGTAGTGTACCATTTCCAGCCTCATACCAACCGTTTGGTGCAGGGACCAGTGATTCAAATGTTGCATTGCATTTGGTGCTTCCCTTAGTTATTTCACTTGTAGTAAGAACCCATTTACTATTTTTCCATTCTACCTTGCCTGTTCCTGTAGTGCATTCTACAGTTCCTGCGTATGCATTCGTAGTTGGAAATGTTGTACTAACCTCACCATCTATTGTTATTGCTAATGTTGTATCTGGTGCATTCCATTTAGCCTCATATAATTCTTCCTTTGGTTTAAGTGCCCAATACATTATACTAATTATGCTCATAATAAAAAGAGAAATTATTGGAAGTTTTTTGTTCATAAATACCTCTATCTTTCTCTTTTATTCTATAACAACCCCCCCCGTGTCAAGTATTTTTGATGTGGAAAACTATCTGTTTTTACTATCAATAATGATTGTTATTGGGCCATCATTTGTAATACTTACTTTCATTTCAGCACCAAATACCCCAGGGTATGTTTTAACTTTTTCATTTAATTTTTTATTATATTCTTCATATAGCTTTACAGCTTCTTCACCCTTCATCGCATTTATATAACTTGGCCTATTGCCGTCTTTAGTTGATGCTTGAAGAGTAAACTGACTTATTGATAAAATCTCTCCACCTACATCTAGAATGCTTTTATTCATTACTCCGTTTTCGTCATCGAAGATACGTAGGTTTAAAGTCTTTCTTACTAGATAATCAACATCTTCAGATGTATCTTCTACATTTACTCCAACTAAAATTACCATACCTTTTTCAATTTTATTTATTAATTTATTATCAACTTCAACGCTAGATGCAAGCGCCCTTTGAATTACTACTTTCATTTTGTTACCTCGATTACAAAGTTATTTTTTTCAATCTCTAGAATAAATAATTCTAATTGTTCTTTGCCTTTAACCTTAATATTTATTTGATAATCTAACATAGACCCATTTTCGTATTCTTTAACACTATTGATTGATACACCTTTTAAAGATGCTGCAGTTACTATTTCTAATAAGTGGTTTTGCATACTGTTTGTTTTAATAGTAAGAGAAGTATTAAACAGTCTATCTTCATCATTATTCCACTCTACTTCAATTAGTCTTTCAGTCTTATCACCTATATTTGGGCAATTTTTTTTATGAACTGATACACCTTCACCTTTTGTTATGAAACCAATTATTTCGTCTCCCGGAACTGGATTACAACAGTGAGCTATTGTTACTAAGATGTTATCAGAGCCAGCAACGGTGATATCATTTTTATGGTTTCTTCTTTTGTTAGATGAGTTACGGTTTACTCTTTCTAGCATTATATCTTCAATGTTTTTCTTATCTTCATAGACTAAATTGATAATATATGCTGGTGTGTATCTTAGAGATCCTACACTTAATAGAAGTTCATCATAATCTTTAAGATGAAGATCATTCAAAATCTTTTCAATATTATCATCTTTTAAAACTTCAGTAATTGACAATTTCTGTTTTCTAATTTCTTTTTCAAGTAAGTCCTTGCCAATTTCAATATAGTTTTCACGATCTTTTTTAGAGAAGTATGCTTTTATTTTATTCTTAGCTTGAGTAGTTTTAACAAAGTTTAACCACTCTTTATTAGGTTTTGCAGAGTTTAATGTATTTATTTTAATAATATCCCCATCTTGTAGTTCATAGTCTAGTGGGACTATTTGATCATTTACGATAGCACCAACTGTTTTATCACCTACTCCTGAGTGAATACGATAAGCAAAATCAATTGGTGTTGCCCCTTGAGGAAGCTCCATAACATCACCTTTTGGGGTAAATACATATATAAGAGAATTTAGTATCTCATCATAAGCATTTTTTTGAAAGCTTTCATCCGTATCATTACTAGCCATTTTGATGGTATTTCTGAAGATTTCTAGTTTTTGTTCCATAATGTTTTGTACGTTTTTAGTATGCTCTTTGTATGACCAGTGACTTGCAATACCATGCTCTGCTAATTCATCCATTTCTGGAGTTCTAACCTGTACTTCATAAATGTTATCATCACTACCAAATACTGATGTATGAAGTGATTGATACATATTTTCTTTTGGCATAGCAATATAATCTTTAAATCTTTTTGGTACTGGTCTATATTTAGCATGAATTAAACCAATTGCTAAGTAGCAATCTTCTTCAGTAGGAACAATAAGTCTCATTGCTAGGATATCATATATTTCATTCCATTTATGACCAGTTGTTAGTTTATGGTAAATACTATATATGCTTTTTACTCTTGCTTTTATTTCAAATTTAATTCCATGCTCGGTTAGAATGTCACTAATGCTTTCTTTCATTTCATTTAGACTTTTTGCGAGTTCCTCAGTGCTGCCATTTAATTTATGTTCAATTTCTTCATACATATCTGGTTTAGTGTATTTTAAGCATAAGTTTTCTAGTTCACTTTTAATTGAGTTAATACCAAGTCTATGAACTACAGGAACGTAAACTTCCATAGTGGCAGTTGCTTTTTGTTTTTGTTCTTCTGGTGATAAGATGTAAGCATGTCTCATTACATCTAATCTGTCTGCTAGTTTAATAATTAAAACTCTTACATCTTCAGATAAACCTACAAGTAATTTTTTTAGGTTATTACTACCACTTACACTATAGTCAGTTAATTTTAAGTGACTTATTTTTTCTAAGTTATCAATAATATTTGCAATGTCATCCCCATATTTTTCACGTACTAGTTCAATGTCTTCTTTGCTAGTAAAACCATGAAGAAGTGCTGCTATTATGGATGTTGAGTCAGCATTTAGGTCGGCAATTATACCAGCAACATTTAAATAGTGCATGCTACTTTGAGCGTGGTACTCTGTACTTTCGCCAAATTTATCCGTCATCAGATGATAACTTCCCATTATTTGATCTAATTCTTCGGTTTTAAATTCGTTTTCTCTGCATTTAGATATTATGTCATTTATTTTATACATTTGGTTTATTCTCCTTTATTTATGTTATGATATTTTATTAGTTCATCATCTGGAGTGCTTAGGATGTCATCAACCATTTCTCCTAGAGTAATTCTATTTTTGTTACACCAATAGTTGTATCTTAGATAGTCCCATATTTCTTTTTCGGTTAAATTAATTTTGGAGTTTCTTTCTAAGTCATTACTTTTAGTTTTTAATGCTGGAAGTAGTCTGTTATAAAGTTCGGTTATTGTATTAAATTTAATTTCGTCCATAAGTTCTCCTTATATTATTTAGGTTTCTTTCATATATTATTATATAACAATTTTGCTAGAAAGAAAACTGATGATTATGAGCAAGTTTATTAAAAGTACACTTATTTTAGTTATTGGCGGAATTATTACAAAGTTATTTAGTTTTGTTATTAGAATTTATTTTACAAGAGTTATTGGAACTGAGGGAATTGGAATATATTCTCTTGTTATGCCAACTTATAGTTTGCTTATTACGATTACTTCACTTGGATTTCCGATTGCGATATCGGCGTTAGTTTCGAGAGGTAATATTAGGGGTAAGAAAATTGTTTTTAGTACGTTACCAGTTTCTTTGATATTAAATTTTTTATTAGTTATTTTTGTTATTTTTGCAAGTGAATTTATAAGTATTAATTTGCTTCATAATGAGGATACTTATTATCCTTTAATGGCGTTATCTTTAGTCTTACCTTTTATCTCAATTGGAAGTATACTTAGAGGTTATTTTTTTGGCAAACAGCAGATGATGCCCCACTCTTTATCTAATGTTATTGAGCAGATATTTAAATTGTTAATTGTATTACTTGTGCTTCCTCATTTATGTAAGTATGGTCTTATAGTTACTATTTGTGGTTATATTTTAATTAGTATATTATCTGAGACAATGAGTATTATTATTTTTCTTTTGTTTTTACCTAAAAATTTTAAGATAGAAACTAAAGACTTAAAACCAGATCTCGGAACAATTAAAGATGTTATGAAAATTGGTATTCCTAGCGTAAGCTCACGAATTATTGGAAATATTGGTTATTTTTTTGAGCCAATTATTCTTAGTACAGTAATGCTTAGTAAGGGTTTTAGTTCATTATTTATTACTAATATGTATGGTATTTATAATACTTATGTTTTGGGGCTTTTATTAGTACCAACATATCTGCAGATGGCAATAAGTACTTCCCTGCTTCCAGAAATAAGTAAGAATTATCAAAATCTTGATAAAGTTAAAAGAATTTTTAATAAGACACTTATTTTTTCTCTTATTCTAGGAATATGTGCAAATGCATTTTTATATTTGTTTTGTGATGAAATTTTGTGGATTGTTTTTAGAACGCATGAGGGAGTTACTTATGTTAGATTTATGGCCTTCTTCTTTAGTGTATTTTATATGGAGGCCCCAATTAATAGTACACTTCAAGCGCTTGGTAAGAATGCCTTTTTAATGAGAACGACTTTATATGGCACGATTATTAGGCTTCTGTGCTTATTTATATTTGCATATTTAAAACTAGGAATGTTTGCCTTAATCTTAGCAGAAATTATAAATATGTTTGTATGCGTGTTCATTAACTATACTAAACTTATACATACCCTCAAAAAAAGACCTTGTTAGGTCTAGTTTTCTTTAATAATATCAATTGCTTTACGCATCTTTAGATCGGCTTTAATTACTTCTTCTCCACCAATCATATTAATAACGTCATCTTCAGTTACGCCATACATTTCACTGATACGTTTAATTTCAGTTTTAACTTCTTCATCAGTTACTTCAATGTTTTCTTTCTTGCTGATTTCTTCTAATAAGTATCTTACTTTTATTCTGTATTCTGCTTCTGGAGTGATTTGTTTCTTTAGATCTTCAATATTAGATTTTGTATATGCTAGATATTGTTCTAAAGATAAACCTTGCATTTGAAGACGATTTCTATATTCATCTACCATATGGTTAAGTTCTGATTCAGTTATTTCTGGATTGATTTCTACTTCTAAAGATTCAACTGCTTTCTTAAGTAATTCATCAATGTATTTGTTTTCAGCATCAGCTTTTTTATGTTCTAAAAGATGTTTCTTAATTTCTTCTTTTAGTTCTTCTTCTGTTTTAACATTTTCATAACCTAAGTCTTTATAGAATTCTTCATTCATTTCTGGTAATACACGTTTTTTTAGTCCAGTTACTTTAACAGTAAACTCAACATCTTTACCTTTTAAGTTTTCAACATAATCTTCTGGGAATTTTAATTTAAGTACTTTCTCTTCACCAATACTCATTCCAACTAAACCTTCTTCAAATCCTGGAATGAATGTATGAGAACCGATCTCTAGTGGATAGTTTTCTCCACTTCCACCATCTAATTCTTTACCATCTACTACGCCTTTAAAGTTAATTACAGCAGTAAAACCTTCTTCTACTTTTCCTTCAGTTAGTTCCACTACATCAGCGTATTCTTCTTTTAAGTGTCCAAGTTCATGATTAACTTCTTCATCACTTACTTCAACTTTTTCTTCTTTAACGCCTAAATTTTTGTATTTTCCTAATTTTACTTCTGGGCGTTCAATAACAGTAAATGCAAACTCTACTTCGTCTTTATTAATATTTTTAATATCAACTTTTGGTTCACATACTGGATTTAGTTTGTTATCATCAATAATCTTATGATATGCATCATTGATACACTCATCAACAGCATCCATGAATAATACTTCAATACCAAATTTCTTGATATAAACATCTTTTGGAACTGCTCCTTTTCTAAAGCCATCAACCTTAATATCTTTTTTCTTTTTGTTAAATGCTCTATCTAAAGCGTTAGACCAAGCTTCGCCTTCAATTTTAGTTGTGAATTCTTTTACGTTTTTCATTCTTCTTCTCTCCTTAATTTCTTAATTATTATACTTTACTCTTAACATTTATGCAAGTGTAAGCATCCTTTTATATGTAAAAAAGCTGGCTAAATTAGTCAACTTTTTCGATTTTAATCTTATAACTACCTGTAGGTGATGCTACTTCGATTTCTTCACCTTGTTTTTTACCAATTATAGCTTTTCCTAAAGGTGACTCATTTGAAATTTTGTTTTCAAATGGATCTGCTTCCATTGACCCAACAATACTATAAACTTCTGTATCATCGTCATCTACATATGAAATAGTTACTGTACTTCCTAAGCCAACTACATGTCCACTTTCTTTTTGAATTATTTTGGCATTTTCTAACATATATTCTAGTTCTTTAATACGTCCTTCAACTTCGGCTTGTTCTGCTCTTGCTGCGTCGTAGTCAGCATTTTCAGATAAATCACCTTGGCTTCTAGCGTCTTTAATTGCTTCAATTACTTTTGGTCTTCTAACGTTTTTTAGTTCATTTAGTTCTGTTTCTAAATCTAAGAAACCTTCACTAGTTAATAAAAATTCTTTTTTTGCCATTTAAAATATCTCCTTTGCATAATTTAAACTTTTATAAGTCTACTACAAATCATCACAAATGTCAAATACTTTTAGACGGATCATGTCACCCTTTTGTACAGGTAAATTGTCTTTGATTTTAACAATCATTTGAGCATGATTTGCTTCTTCTATTATATTCATATCCTCATCAAATATTTCATTAATTTGATAATCGAAAGTTTTATTATATGGACTTATTATTTGACACATGGTTCCTTTTTTGAAGTAATTACGTTCTTCGATAGTGATTATACCATCTTGGTTATCTAGGACTAGTCCTAGAAAGTCTTGATTAGAATATTCGTTTCTAATTCCTGGATAGTACTGCTCTTTTTCAGTTGGTAGTTCATTAAAGAACTGCGGCGTACTTTCTCTGTTAGCACATCTATTTAGAACGTTAAGATAGTAATTACTTATTTCTGGGGTTAATGTGTTATTTAGAATATGCTCAATGATTCTTCTATATGATAGGATAACAGTTGCTAGGTAGTAGATACCGCGCATTCTTCCTTCAATTTTAAATGAGTTAATACCAACATCAATCATTTCTTTAATATTGGGAATCATATTTAAGTCTTTAGGGCATATTTGAATATCACTTGCTTCACTATTTTGAAAGCACCATCTACATATTTGAGCGCAGCCTCCCCTGTTAGCATCTCTATTAGTTACGTAGTTACTCATTATGCATCTACCACTAATACTTGTACACATTGCTCCATGAATGAAGGCTTCTAGTTCTAATCCAGTATATTCTTTTATTTCTTTAATATTATCTTTTAATGCTTCTCTTGCTAGAACAACTCTGGTTGCTCCTAGATTTTTATAAAATAAGGCCGTCTCTTTATTAAGTGTACTTGCCTGTGTTGATACATGAAGTTCCATTTTAAGGTTTAGTTTTTTCCATAAATTCATTACGGAAATATCACTTACAATAATGGCATCTACTCCAGCGCCATCTAAGTATTTTAGATATTCTTCTAATCCTTCAAAATCTTCATCATGGAAAATAATATTAACAGTAACATATACTTTTTTATTAAGACCATGAGCTAGGATAACCGCATTTTTAATTTCTTCGTTATTAAAGTTTTTAGCGTTTGCTCGTAAACTATAGTTTTGCCCGCCAAAGTAGACTGCATCAGCACCATAGTTAAAGGCTACACGCATTTTTTCTTCGTCACCTGCAGGTGATAATAGTTCAATCATTTTTTGGCCTCCAATTTATATATTGTTTTATGTTCTAGAAAGCGATTGTCACATGATACTTCTTTGCCATTTAGGATTTCAAACATTTCTTCTGGAGTAATATCAGCTAAATCAAAATAGTATAGTTTTATCTTGGCATCGTTTATATCTTTTAAAATATTTATATAGTTAAATGGTGTATCCGCAAAGAAGACAGTACCATAATCATTTTCTACTTCTTTAAAGGTTATTTTATTATCTGGAGTTAGGTTATGATCATTTAAAGTGATGCCTTTATGTTTTTCATAGTTAGAGATAAGACTTCTTCTAGAGTACATGGCCATATTCTTGCCATAGATAGGAAGCACTATTTCTTTATTTACATTATTTATGATGTTTATAATTTCTTCTTTTGTTAGTTCATTTGAAAGACAAGCACTATCTACTAGGCTAAGCCAATAATTAATACTATTTGTGCTTATTACAGCATGTGAAGTATTCCAGATAAGAGGGATATTTTTGGTAGTCATATAGACGGCAATATCTTCAAAGAAAATACCCTTAACAAAAGTTAACTTTTCTTTAATATTATTCCAATTATTTAAAGTGTCATTATCAAATACGCGATTTACTAATAAATAGATATTAACATCTAAACCCTTTATTTCCTCTATTTTGAAAGTGTTATAACCAATACTAAACCCATCTAAAGGAAAAAGGAAATTATTTATTCCCTTTTCTTTTAAATAGCTTAATTCATTAATATTATTTATTCTTACTAATAATTTATTTAACATTTGCTCTTCTAAAGCTTACTGATAAGCCGTCTCCTATATCATAATATTTTGTGATAAAGTCTTCATTTTGATTTAGAAACTCAACATACTTTTCGATTTTATCAACAATTCCTTTTAGGTTTTTGCTTTTTACTAGATTTTTATTGCTAACTAGGCCATGAAATTTTAAGTTATCAGTTATAATTACACCACCTGGATTTAAATAGTTACAAAATTTTTCAAAGTATTTGATATAACCACCTTTAGCAGCATCTATAAAAATAAGATCATATGAATGCCCAGCAAGGTTTACTTCTAGTGCATCATTATAAACACACTCGATTCTTCTATCTAGACCACACTTGTTAACATTTTTAACTGCTTCACGATATCTTTTTTCATCTTTTTCAATGGTTGTTATTTCAACAGTGCTTGTAGCGTTTGCCATAAGAATAGCTGAATACCCTATTGCCGTACCAAGTTCTAATACACTTTTTACATTATTTAGTTTAATGTATTTCATTATAAATTTAATACTATCTACTTCAATTATTGGTATATTGTTTTCTTCAGCATACCGTTCCATTTCTAGTATTGTTTCTTTCATTTTTTATCACTTCCTAATATTCGTACCAAAGTCCTTCTCTTTTTAATTTAGAAACTACTTCAGTGTGTTCTTTGTATGTTTTCATGAAGTACGTCTTTTTGTTTTTATCAGCAACGAAATAATAGTAATCACTTTCGGTAGGTTCAAATACTGCGGCTAAACTTGCTAGTGACGGACTATCAATTGGCCCAACTGGTAAGCCAGTAAATGCACATTTACTTTCACTTCTAGTATTATAACCATTACAACTTTGTAAGTCTTTTAGAGATAAATCTCTTTCAAACCCTTTACCTACTGCATAGTATGTTGTAGCATCACTTCCTAAAGTCCAGTTATCTTTTAATCTATTATAGAAAACGCCAGCAACACCTGCTCTATCTGAGCTACTCGCTCCTTCTAATTCAATGATTGATGCAAGAGTAATAAGTTCATGAATGCTATATTTTGATAGTTCAATATCCTTTTTATATACTTCTAATTTTGTTCCTAAAGTTTTAATCATCTTTTCTAGAATTTCTTCGATAGTAGCATTCTTTTTAAAGTTGTATGTATCTGGGAATAGATAACCTTCTAATGGATAATATATTTTATCATTTAGAATATCCTCAGTTACAAACCAATAGTTTTTAATTAGTTTATTTAAGAATTCTTTATCTTTGCTAACTTCAATAATTTCTTCTTCGGTATATGGGAAGTTTTCACTGATTTTTTTTGCATAGTCAGTAAGACGTTTGCCTTCAATAAATTGAACAGTAATTGCTTCGTTCTCTAAAGATTTACCTTTGTTTAGAGTATCGATTATTTCATCAACACTCATGCTTTTGGAAATGTTGTATGTTCCAGCATAAAGTTCTTTATTTGAATTAAATTTAACATAAAACTTAAAGAATAAAGCATTTTTAATTAGGCCGGCTTTTTCTAGTTCGTCAGCAATTTGATTCTTTCCCATACCGGTAGGAACGTTAAATTCAATAACTTCTTCGCTTTTTTTATCTACAGGTGCTAAAAAATTTATTGATAGTATGACAAAAATTAAAAGAGTAAGCGCAACTAGCGAACTTATTATGATAAGGATTTTACTAATTGTCTTCTTCTTTAACTTCATTATTTGCTCCTAACTTTTCTTGTAAAGATGCTAATAAGTTTTCAATAACTTTCCACTCTTCATCATTTTCAATTACACCAAGGTTAATATCTTCACCACTTGGATCATAAGTATTCGCATATACTTTAATATTGCCATTATCATCTAGCGTGCCATCAGTAAACACGATATAACTTTTCTTAAATTCATCAGAATCAAAAGTAAATAATACTTCACACTCTAATTCTTTTCCTTCTTCATTTGTAATTGTAAATTTTCCTTTATTATCCATATTCTAACCAACTTTCCTTAGATAAGTATCCAGTATTATACATGCTGATAACTCATCAATAACATTTTTTCTTTTTGCTCTAGAGTAATTGTTTTCAATAAGTATGCTTTCGGCTTCTACCGTGCTTAGACGTTCATCTACTAAGTTTACGGGAAGACTGCATTTTTCTTCTAATAGTTTTTTGAAGTTTAGACTTCTTTCAGATGCAAAGCCCATAGAGTTATCCATATTTTTAGGTAGGCCTAAGACTAGACAAGTAATTTTTTCTTTTTCAATTATTTTAATTACTTCGTCTCTTGCTTCTTCATATGTTTTAAAACTAATTAGTTTATAGGGAGTTGTTAGGACTCCACTTGTGCTTATTGCTAGACCTAGTCTTTTAGTTCCAAGGTCCATTGCTAAATATTTCATTTTTCTAGGTAGCCTTCTAAGATGCACATTAAAACTTTAGTGCGGTCAAATTTTGTTATTTTGTCTCTTGCTTCTTTATATGAAGATATGTAACCAGGATCCCCACTTATAAGGTATCCAAGTATTTGATTAATTGGATTGTATCCTCTTTCTTTTAGGGCGTCATATACTTCGAAGAGCATATCACTTATTTTAGCGTTTTCGATCATTTTTGTGTTATAAGTAACAGTTTTATCTAACAATTTTACCACCTCTAGACGTAATCATTTTAACATATAAAGGGTTAGATAAGCAAGGCTAATAGATATATTTTATTCTATCGAGGTATTCTTTTTTTAATGTAGGAATGTGTTTGTTTATTCCATATAAGACTACTTCAATGTTTTGGTTTGTATAAAATTCGTATATTTTATCAGTTATAAGGTCAGATAAAATCATAATGAAGTCTAAGTTTTTATAATCGATATTAGTGTTGAAAACATAATTTAGAACGCCTCTTTTGTAGTTTCCTTTTGGTAAGTCTTTAATATTATTATAGTTAAATGATGTTATGTAGTAAGTGTTATTGTTATTTAAGTGCTTAGTTACATCTATTTTATCTTTTAGTTCTAAGAAGATTATTTGATTCTGATATTTATTTGTTATGTCTTCTAGGGTAGTTATATCTTTAAATTTTTTCTTTAGCTTACTATATTCCATATTTTTTACAAGTCCAAAAGAGTCAGAGACTCTTGAAATAATTGGGTCATGCATAAGGACAATTTTGCCATCTTTAGTTTCTCTTAAATCTGTTTCAAAACCATCAAATCCATTTTGAAGTGCTTTATCGAATGCTTTAATAGTGTTTTCTTTTATTTTCTTATTATCATAAAGTCCGCGGTGTGCGATTAGCATAAAAAAATCACCTAATAAATTTTATTAAGTGATTTTGTTTATTATTCGTCTTTCATATCATCAGTTAACTCTAATCTTTTAGTTACCATTAAGTCTCTTAACGCATCATCAATTGACGGAGCGTCATCTACTCCTTCATTGTTTTCGATAATATTTAATTCATCTTCTAGTTCGTTATCATTGATTTCTGTGTCATCTAGTCTTTCATCTTCGCTTTTTCTTAGTATAGGCATATCATCAGCAAGTTCCGGAGTGCCACCGTTATTGTCTTTGTTATTTTTGTTTTTATCTTTTGGTTTTCTGAAGATAAAGTATGCAGATACTCCAATAATAGCAGCACCAATAACTGAAATTATTACAATAAGTAAAACATTACTATTACTTTTTTTCTTAATATCAGGTGCTAAAATAGCTTTAGTTGTTGTTGAAGAAGATGCTTCAAAATCTTTTCTTGTAACAGTAATATTATAAATTTTAATTTCTTTAGTTTCACTTGATGTAACAGTAATAGTAATAACATTTTCACCTATTTTTAGGTTTTCATTACCTTTAATTTCAACTTTAGCATGTTCATCTTCTGGGGTTGCGATGATGTTTAATGTTTCGTGTTCATAATCAGTTGTTGCAGTATAGTCTAATGTATTTTTATCAAACTTTTCGTTAATAGCAAAGCCTTCAATTGCTAGACTTTTTAAGTATGGTGAGCCATCTGTTGTTGGGCCTCTATAAACTAGGAATTTGTATTCTGTAGTGTTTTTTCCGTCTTCACTGGTATTTTTTACGACTACTTCATTTTTGCCAACAACTAGATATACGGAGTTACCATCTACTGTGCAGCCATTTGTTGTGCAAGATACTTCAGTGTTGCATCCTTCTTCTTCACAAGCAAATCTTTGGAATGTTAGTTTACGAATTTTATCGTTATCATTTTTGATTTTGTATTCAAATACATTACTTTTAAATGTTGGTGTCATGTCAACTATATCACCATATTTAAAGGTTATTGCTGATAGTTTACTACTGGTATTTTTTGCTCTTGTTGTAGTAGTTGTTGTGTATTTTAAGACAAAATCTCTTGTAACATCTGTTCCAGTTTTATCATCAAATTTAATTTCTTTGATTGATAAAGATGTGTTTGCTTGCTCTGGTCTTACATTTTTAACATTAATAGTTGATATAACTCCATCTTTAATTGCAGATAAAGAAGTTATCGTAATCTTCTTCCCCTCTGGCTTACGAACTAATCCATAAACATTATCAGTCAAAGATACATTTATAAAGTTAGTATCATAACTTAGAATAAACTCAATTTTCTTTACTTCCTCGCCCTCACTATTTAGTTTAATATCTACTGTACCAGTACCATTATAACTGATACTGCGATCGCCATCGAATTCTAATTTTGCCGCATTAACATTTAGCATGCCAAATGCACCAACCAAGAACCCAATAATATATTTTTTTATTTTCATTATTTAACCTCTTTACTATTATATAATTTGATTTTATCACAATAAGCACTTATAATGCAAGGCTTATTAAATTATATTCTAAACGAGTTTTAATAGAATTTCATTCATGACATAAATTTTATTTGGATTGATAAAGAGATAACCATCTTTGTAGATTAGTTCTTTACTTTTAAGAAGTGGTTTTACTGGAAAAACATCTTGAATATTGACGCCATACTTATCAAAAAAGGTTTGTAAGTTAATGCCTTTAAGCATTCTAAGTCCTAGGATGACTTCGTACTCCATGATTTCTTCATTAGATAATAAGCTTTCTTCTTTATGATATTCTCCTTCTAAGTAGTCATTTAGGTTATGAGTATTTTCGTATCTAAAACCATTAATGTAGCCAGATGCTCCTAGGCCAAATCCGTAATATTCTTCATTTAACCAGTATGCCATATTGTGTTTAGATTCAAAACCTTCTTTAGCAAAGTTAGATACTTCATAATGTGTATAATTCTTCTTTAATTTACTACAAATATAATCATACATTTTAGCATCTAGTTCTTCATCGATATAACTTGTATTATTTAGTTTTAATTTAGTATCTTCTTCAATGATAAGTGAGTATGTGCTGATATGTTCTGGGTTTAATTTTAGAAGTTTTTTGACATCTTTTTTTAAGGTATCTAGAGACTCATTTGGAAGTGCATAGATAAGATCTAGATTGATATTATTAATACCTTTTGCTCTTATCATGTTTAGTTTTTCTTCAAGATCTTTGTAGTCCATTTTTCTTTCCATAAATTCTAGGTTTTCTTTATTAAAAGATTCAACTCCAATACTTAAGCGGTTTATACCATTTTTAATAAGATATGTTATAAGTTCTTCGGTAATATCTTCGGGATTACATTCAAAGGTAAATTCACAATCAGTACTTTTTTTAAAAATACTTACGATATTAAATAGTTTATCTAATTCTTCATTTGTAAGGCATGATGGTGTTCCACCACCAATGTATATTGTGCTTATTAGTTCATCCATATAACTGTCTTCTACTTCTTTTTTTAATGCTTCAAAATAATTTTCGGTAAATTTTGGTAAGTGATACATTTTACAGAAGTCACAGTATGAGCAAATGTTCTTACAAAAAGGAATATGTATATATACGTGTTTCATTTTACCACCATAACAAGTATATCAGCGTTATCTTTCTTTGTAAACGAAAAAAGTACCACGTGGTACTTAAAGTTCTATGTGATCAATGTCGTCAACTAAATCTAATTGATTTTCTAGAATGGTTTTTAATCTTCGTTTAAAGGTGATAATATTACGGCGAAGTTGCTCGGTTTCTCTTTGAGTCTTTTCTGCTTCTAGTAAAGCATTATTGACAATTCTTGAAGCGTTTTTCTTAGCATCATCAATTAATCTACTAGATTCATCTCTAGCCATTCTTTTAATTTGATTAGATGCGTCTTCAGCAACTAGGATTGCTTTATTAAAGGTTGCTTCCATATTTTTATATTGTACTAAGTCATGTTTTAAAGTCTCAATCTCAAGATCTTTTTGTTTTAACTGATTAAGCATGCTATCGACTTTTACAATACAATCATCAACAAATTTATTAACTTCTTCTTTATTATAGCCACGCAAGGACGTGCTAAATTTTTCCATAATATCACCTTCTATGGTTTACTAAAACTCTATTTCATCCATTTTCTTTTCTGGTTTGTCTGTGCCTTCAGTCATTTTGCCCTGAACTGTTACGTTTTTAGGCGTACATAGATAAATACCATTACCAAGTTTTTGAAGATCACCACCAATAGCATAAATGCAACCTGTTAAAAAGTCAATGATACGCTTTGCTTGATCTGATGTTACTCTTTTTAAGTTTACGACTACACTATTACGTTTTTTTAGATGATCAGCAATTGTTTGACTTTCTGAGTAAGCACGAGGCTCAACTAGAATCATTTTATTGCCATTATCATCGTCATCTTTTATATCTTTACCACTAACCATATAAAATTCTTCTTCTACGTTAGATGACAAATTATCTTCTTCATCTCCAAATATTGCTTTTTTTAAATTAAATGCCATAAGCATTCCTCCTTATGTTATTCTAAATCTATTCTAACATACTTTTTTTATATTTTAAAGAAGAAAAAAGCACGAATTGTGTTTATTTAGTTTTTTATTTGTTTAGATTCATCTGTATACTTATAATTTAAAGCATTTTGATTAGTTACTATAGGGGCACCTAATTTAGATTCTAAGTCTTTCCTAGTGTTATTAGCAACTTCACCACCATCTTTAGCAACTTTTCTATTCTGACTTAGTCCTTGTGGTTTATGTTTTTTAGTAAGTTCTCTTGTCGCAGTTTCACCAATATCTGCAAGTAAAATTTCTAAATCAGTCATATTATCTCTTAGATTTTCTTTTCTAAGACCCTTATATTTTTTATATTCGCTAGCAGTTTTACCAGACCACGCTTTGTAGATATCATTTGTTAAAATTGCAAATTCTGTTTCTGTAGAAACACCATTTTCTTTCCATACATCAGTAAGCTTTTTTCTGTCCTGTAAAGCTTTGATTCTTTTAATAATCCATTCTTCATCATATCCTTTAGCACGGTATAAATCTATTGAACGCTGAATTGCTATAGAAGGATCAAATGTTTCATCAATTCTTTCACTACCTAAACGTGCTAACCACTGTTTTATTGGTTCTGCATTCTTGCTAGGTATTGATTCAATTATTCTAAACATGCCTTCAATATCAACGACATCAGTCAAACGATATTTACCATCTTGAGCCTTCAATTTCAACTGGTGACAATTTGTCACCGTTTCATTTCCTTCTTCATTAAGTCTCTGCTTTAATTTATTCCAATATTTACGTCCATCACTACTTTCTGTAATAACACTTACTATATCAACAACACTGATATAGTATTTTTCTTCTTCAGCATCCCATACTGTCCTTATTGTTTCATTATTAAATATTTTATTTATTAAATGCATTTTATCTTGTTTCATATGCATCACTCCCTTCTTTCAATTATTTTCATAACTTGTTTACAAGTAATTTTATTATTATTCTTTTCTTTTTCTATTTCTTTTAATGATCTTTTTGGTGTTGGTAAATCTTCGGGCATCGTACCACCAAGATTTTTAATTGTATCTCTTACCGCTTTACCAACTTTATAATGAGTATTTGTAGCAACTTGTTCATTTGGTTCTTCTTGTTTTTCAAGTAGTGCTTCTGTTTGCGTTATTCTAAAAATATTTGCACCTAACTCAGCACTTCCCATATTATCAAGTATATCTTCTCTATATCTTAATCCTTTTCTTTTAGCAATATCATCAGCTGTTTCACCATTATATAATCCTTTATAACCAGCATTTGTAAATCTATCAAAGTTTTTTGTGCCTTTATCTCTTGCAATTTTATAAAGTATTTTATTTCCATCTTTTGTTTGTTTTCGCCTATATAATCTTTTTTTCGTCTTCAGTTAACATAGAATATTCTTTTTCTGTTAATTCTTGTTTTCTTGTTTGAATTGTAAAATAGGTTTGTCCTAATGCTACTGCTTCAAACTTTGGATTTGCATTTTGTACAAAACATATCTACTTAGTTTGTAATCGATTATATTCTTAGTAGAAACACCCGTTTTTCCAATTTTGGGGTAAACTCCAAAATTGGAATTTATTTGGTTATTACTCTGTGAACAAGCAATCTGTGCTTTCTCAATTACTGCTGAAAATAGTCGTCATTCTTTATAACCAAGCATTGTTTGCAATTCTCTTGCATGCCAATATTCATTGCCATATTCATCAACATGTTTTATATTTTCAAAAACATTTTCATTATAATTACTTATCTCGTTCATTTTACCTCCCATTCATTTCTTCTTTTGTGTCTAAATAAATCTTTAGAATAGAGATGAATAAATCTTCTTTTTGCATATTTGTGAGTTCTTTACTTTCAAATAATATTCTTGCTTTTTCGATTAAATCTAAACACTCGTCTGTATTTTCAGATAGCATAAAGTAAGTGATATCCACTTTAAAATACTCGCAAAGTTTTTCTAATTGCTTTAAAGTTACATTTCTTCTTCCTGCTTCTAAATTAGAAATTTGTGCTCTACTTAAATTTAGCACTGATGCAATGTCATCCTGTTTTAATTTTTTTCTTGTTCTTAATATTTTTATTTTTTCGCCAAAATTATTCATATTTTCCCCCTCCAAGTGGATTATAACTTATGCATTTCATCTTGTAAACTAGGTAACCATAATGTTTCAAAAATGTTTCAAAAAAAGCACATCTCAGTGTGCTTAGAATTTAATCTTATTATTAATATAATTTTTTACTTCATCAAGTTTTAGTGTAATTTGTTCCATTGTATCTCTATCTCTTAAAGTAACTGTACCATTATTAATTGTTTCATCATCAATAGTAATGCAGTATGGAGTACCAATAGCATCACTTCGACGATATCTCTTACCGATAGAGCCAGCTTCATCTAATTGACAAGTAAATTCACTGCTTAACTCTGCATATATCTCTCTAGCCTTCTCACTATGTAACTTTTTAATTAGTGGTAAGATTGTCAATTTAACTGGTGCAAGGTATGGATGAATTTTTAGGACTTCTCTTTCATCATCCCCTACTTTTTCTTTAGTATATGAGTTGCATAAAATTGCAAGTAGTAGTCTATCTAAACCTACACTAGGCTCAATTACATATGGTAAATATTTTTCATTTGTTTCTGGATCAACTGTTCTTAGGTCTTCTTTGCTGTTCTCCATATGAACGCTTAAATCATAATCTGTACGATCAGCAATTCCCCAAAGTTCTCCCCATCCAAATGGGAATAGGAATTCAATATCAGTTGTTGCCTTGCTATAGAAAGCTAGTTCTTCTTTAGCATGATCTCTATATCTTAAGTTTTCTTCTTTAATTCCTAGATTTTCTAAGAACATTAAGCAGTAATCTTTCCAGTATTTAAACCATTCTAAATCTGTATTTGGCTTGCAGAAGAATTCAAGTTCCATCTGTTCAAATTCTCTAGTTCTAAAAATAAAGTTTCCTGGAGTAATTTCATTTCTAAATGCTTTACCAGTTTGAGCGATACCAAAAGGTACCTTTAATCTCATTGCTCTTTCAACATTTTTAAAATTAACAAAAATTCCTTGTGCTGTTTCTCCTCTTAGATATACAACATTTTTAGTATCTTCTGTTACACCCATAGATGTTTCAAATAAAAGATTAAACTTACGAATTGGCGTAAATTCAGTACTTCCACATGTAGGACATTTAATACCATGCTCTTTAATGTAGCTTTCTAACTTTTCATTAGCCCAACCATCACCAGTTTCTTCACCTTTAGTAAAGTCTTCGATTAATTTATCTGCTCTATGACGTGCTTTACATCTCTTACAATCAATTAGTGGGTCTGCAAATGAAGCAACATGACCTGAAGCCACCCAAACATTAGGGTTCATTAAAATAGCAGCATCTAATCCGTGATTATAAGGATTTTCTTGAATAAACTTCTTTTTCCAAGCACTTCTAATATTTTCTTTTAGTAGTGTTCCTAAAGGGCCGTAATCCCAAGAGTTTGCTAAACCACCATATATTTCACTACCCTGAAATACAAATCCATAATTTTTAGCATAATTAACAATTTCATCCATATTATTTTTCATAAATTCCTCCTTAAATTAAAAAATGAGAACAAAGTCGTATGGGCGAAGGTACTCGCTGTTCCACCATACTTTGTTCTCATTAATGTTTATAGCTGATAGGATTCCATCCCCGTCTTTGCTTGATAAATGTATTATACAATTTAATTACCCATATTGCAAGTCATTTTACAATGTAAGGATCTTCTGAGGTACCAGTGCCACCAGAAATTTCAATATCTGATACTAAAGATATTGCTGGGCGCAAATAATTATTAACACCTAATGCCACTGGAAACTGACCTAAACTTCCTTTATCAATATAATAAGAATAAGCAGATCCACTATCAAAATCGTAATCATAATCATATGGAGTCATTAACCACCAGGGTTGATTTTCCGTATTTTCTTGTAAGTATATAGATTGATTATAAGTATTAGCAGTAGCTCCAGAAAAAGCAACTTCATCTGCAGTCAACAGTCCAATTTTATTCGTTATTTTGCTTAAGTTTCCATTACATTTTAAGCTTGGTCCACTCCCCCCAGGACTACCATTTGCTTGTTTTAGCCTTCGCACAGCAGCATAATACGTTTTATTTTTCCCGTATCCTAAACCAGTTGGAGAAGCACCATCAGCTTGATTAGGATTAAATGTCAAATCAGTTATATTATTTTTATCATTGCACCATGTTGTATCTGCAATTTTATCAGCATATGATTCCAAATATTTTGTATACCACGTTTCTAAATCAGTTAATATAGTGCTTTTATTTATATTAGCGTGTGTGCTTGCATAATCACTTGCACCAGTTGTTCCATACATAAAACCAACATATGCATTGTCATCACCATTTGAATTAAATGCACAGCTGTTTTCCGTTGCAAATGCTGTGTAACCTTGGATATTTATTTTAGAACACGGATTAGGAGAAGGACTTATATTACCATAAGCGTCATTTGTCATGTTATTATTATGTAATATAAGTTTTGTAGTCCCATCTCCCCCGATTCTTACTATCCTCCAGCATTTATTAGCAAACTCTACATAATTATTTTTAACGGCTCCTCTAAAGTAGTAAGATGTACCATAGTCATCTTCTGTTCTCGCTAAAAGAGCTTCAGTTGTATTTTTGGTTGAGCTTAACGTTTTATATGTAAAACTATCTTGTGTAGCACTAACTACATAATATACACTACTTAAATTAGTTGTTGTCATCATTGTTCCTGCAGTTTTTGAACCCGTATTTGGAATATAAGAATCTATAAGATATTTACCAACTAAACTAGAGTAAGAATTAGCATATGTATCACTTGTTACTGCTGCTCCAGTCAAATTAAATTTTGTCCCATTTGCTTCCCAACCTGTACCATAAGTAACATAATATTTTTGATATGTCGAATCTACATGCTCTGTTACGGCTTCAACATCATCTAAAACATGTGCATTAACTTCTGCTCCTGGTGTTGTAAGAGGTGTTTTTAATTCATTATTATCTCTTAATGCAGCAAGTAGTGTTCCATTTGCAGCTTCAAACCATCCATCTGGTGTAAAATCTTTTCTACTTGCTTCTATTCCTATAGTATATGAAAATGATTTGCCTAGATCTGGTGCTTGGTCTTTATCTAAGTTTATATACCTTGCAGTAACAGTATATGTATGAGTTTTACCTTGAGCAATTGCTATAGAGTTTGTCAGCGTTCTTGCAGTTGTACCTACCACCTGTTCTGGTACGCTTGTCCCACCATCAGCACTTGCTAAAGAAAATGTTAGCCCGCCTTCTACAAATTCATTTGTTATGTTTGATATGTTTAATTTGTAGTATGTGTCTGCTTCACCATTGTTTGTTACCGTAAATGTTTTAGTAGCACTCCATCCTGGCATGATGTTTGATGATGTTATAACACTTTTACCATCTGTGTATACTAGACTTAGGTTTGCTCCAGTTCCTTCGATTGATGTGTCTGTTTCACCATTTTTAATGAATGCACTAAAGAAGGCATATGATAAACCTACTACTGCTAATACTAAAAGAGCTATTGCTCCTATGATTGCGATTATATTTGGTTTTTTATCTTGGTTTTCCACTATTATCACCTATTGTTAATTTTACTAAATTTTTTTAAATATAACAAGGGTTATTATCTATTTCGATGTTTACTTTGGTGTTTGTTTTATAAATTGTATCTAACTGAGTTAATGCCTCTTTTATTTTGTCAAAGTTTTTGTATTTTAGAATTATTTGAAATCTGTAGATATTTTTCACTTTAAACATTCTAGCAGTTGTTGGTCCTAGGATGTACGTATTTTCTAAATTTTTTCTTAAAAAAGTGCAGGCTTTAGTTGCTTCTTTACTTGCTTCATCATAATCTTTTGAAGCTAACTTAATAGTTGTAATGTAAAAATATGGTGGATATTTAAGTTCTCTTCTGATGTTCATTTCGTATGTATATAAACCTTTATAGTTGTTTTGCTTTACTAGATTTAGAGTTTCGTTATCTTTGTTAAATGTTTGTAAAATTACTTTGCCATCGCCATTTTTTCTACCTGCTCTACCAGATACTTGTGATAGTAAACTATAAGTATATTCTCCACTTCTAAAGTCTGGAATGTTTAGTGACTCATCAGCATTTATTACACCAACTACAGTTACATTTGGAAAGTCTAGTCCTTTACTAATCATTTGAGTTCCAACAATGATATTTACTTCACCGTTTTCAATCATTTGGATATATTTTTCGTGACTACCTTTTCTAGTTGTTGTATCAGCATCCATTCTTAAGACTTTGGCTTCAGGATATTTTATTTTGATTTCTTCTTCTAGTTTTTCAGTTCCTAGTCCTAGTGATGTTAAGGCTTTTTCTTTGCATTCAGGGCAAATGCCATTATAAAGAAGTGTGTAGCCGCAGTAATGGCATCTTAAGTTATTACTTGTTTTATGGTACGTTAGAGTTATATCACAGTTAGGACATTTATATGTATAACCGCAGTTACGACAGGTTACGAATGTGTTAAAGCCTCTTCTATTTAGGAATAGCATTACTTGTTTATTATTATTTAAGGCTTCTTTGATTTCTTTATCTAAAGCTTCGCTTATAGTGCTGTTTCCTTTTTGATATTCTTCTTTCATATCAACTATTGTTATTTCGGGAAGTTTTGCTTTACCAATACGATTTTGAAGTGTTAAAAGTGTGAAAACTCCTTTTTGAGCTCTAGCCATTGATTCAAGTGATGGAGTTGCACTACCAAGCACAACCGGGCATGAGTTGTATTTACTGCGCCATAAGGCTACATCTTTAGCATTGTATCTAGGGTTATTTTCTTGTTTATAGTTTGATGAGTGTTCTTCATCAATAATAATAACACCAATATTTTCTAGAGGCGTGAAGATTGCACTTCTAGTCCCTACTACTACGCTTACTTTTTTATCCATTATTTTATGATATTCATCATACTTTTCACCATCAGATAAAGCTGAATGAAATACGGCAACACTACTTCCAAAGTGGTTATAAAATCTTTTAATTATTTGAGTTGTAAGGCTTATTTCTGGTACTAATAGAAGCGCAGTTTTTCCTTCTTTAATTATGTTATCAATGATGTTTAGATAGACTTCAGTTTTGCCTGATCCAGTTATGCCATATAAGAGGAAGGTTTCGGATTTGCCTTTAGAGTTTATTACTTTATTTGCTACTTCTTGTTGTTCTTCGGTTAAGATTACGTTATGTTCGTTTTTTTCAGCGTTAATTCTGTATTTTGCTTTTTTGATTATTTTTACTAGGCCTTCGTTTTCAAGGATTCTGGCAATTGCTGATGAGACTTCTGTTTTAGGTATAAGGTCTCTTTGTTGAAGGTCTCTTAATAGTTCTATTTGTTTTTTGGCGGTTTTATGTCTTTCAATATAATCTTTAGGATCAGCATTTAATGATACATACTCGTCATACTGCTGATAGTTGGTATTAATAGTTTTGACTTTCATACTTGCAGGAAGCATTGCTTGGTAGGCACTTATTTGAGTACATAAGCATGTTTCTTTTAGGTAGACGCCTAAACTCATTAGTTCGTCATTTAGAGTAAAGGCTTCATCTGTTATGTTTATGATTTCTTTAAGGTTATCCATAGAGCATTCATCTTTAATGTTTGTAACAAAGCCATTTATTTTCGTTTGTCCAAAGGGGATTAGTACTTTCATACCCTTTTTTAGTTTACCAAGTAAGCGCTCTGGTACTTTATAAGTGAATGTTTGATCTATTGCTTTAGCACTATATTCTGTTAAGACGTCTGCGTACATATTAAGCCTTCTTTCCTTTTTATATTATACCCTATTTTTATTTTTAAGAAAAGCATTTTATAAAATATTTGTTCGTACTATTACCAATTATTACCAGTTGAATTCTTAATACAATTGTTCTATAATTTAGGTGGAGGTGCAAAAATGAATGATTTATATGTTAAGAGAAATATTATTGCGATTGATTTAAAGAGTTTTTTTGCATCTTGTGAGTGTATTGATAGAGGGTTAGACCCTTTTACTACTCCCCTTGTGGTGTGTAATCCTAAGCAAAAAGGTGCGATTACTTTAGCAGTTACGCCTTATTTAAAACAGTTTGGAGTTCCTGGTAGATGCCGAATTTATGATATTAATAAGTATAAGTTTCCTAGAGGAACAGTTATTATGAAGGCGCCTCCTAGAATGAGTTTATATGTAGAAAAAAGTAAGGAAGTTATTGAGACTTACTTAGAATTTGTATCTAAGGAAGATATGCATATATATTCAATTGATGAGGTATTACTTGATGTTACGTCTTATTTAAAGATGTATAAGCTTACTGATTATGAACTTGCGTTAAAGATTCTTAAGAGAATTAAGGAAAAAACTGGACTTACTGCTACTGCAGGAATTGGACCTAATTTAATGATGGCTAAGGTTGCGATGGATATAGATGCTAAACATGTTAAAAATAATATAGCAAAATGGACTTATGATGATGTTAAGACTAAGCTCTGGGAGATTACTCCCCTATCTAAGATGTGGGGTATTGGTTCTAGGATGGAAAGTAATTTAAATAAGCTAGGGCTTAAAAAAATTGGTGACATTGCCAAATATGACAGATATAAACTTAAAGAGAAGTTCGGAGTCATTGGTGAAGAGTTATGGTATCATGCAAATGGAATTGATTTATCTAAGATAAGTGATTTTAATTATGCACCTAAAGATAAGTCAATTAGTCATAGTCAGGTTCTTTTTAAGGATTATAATGGGGATAATGTTATTCTTATTATAAAGGAAATGTGTGATGTGTTAACTAAGAGGTTACGCGCTATGAATAAGTGCACTAAAGTTATTAGTTTTGGTATTGGATATTCTAGAAGTGTTGGTGGAGGTTTTTATCATTCTTTTAAGAGAGATGTACCAACTAGCGATACGAAAGAAATTTGTAATGATTGTTTAAGGATATTTGATAAGTATTATGAAGATTTACCAATTAGAAAAGTGTCTATTGCTTTAGGTGGCCTATCTGATGATACGGGGATGCAACTTAATTTATTTGAAAGTATTGAAGAGAAAGTACATAATAAAAGTAAAGATAAAGTTGTTGATAGTATTAAAGATAAGTTTGGGGCTAATAGTATTATAAAGGCTTCTAGTCTTTTGCCTGACTCTACTGCTATTGAAAGAAACAAGAAAATTGGTGGTCATAGTGCGTGATCGCGGTGAAATTAAATGGGCACCCTTTAATTCAGTAATAAATGGTAAGTATATAGTTTCAGAGATTGAGAAGAAAAAGAAAAGAATAAATAAACCCATGCTTTCTGATGAACAAGTTAGTTATATTGAAAAAGCAATCTTGGAAGCGATGACGGATGGCGTTATGGTTGATTTAACTTTTTATAAGGAAGGCTTTTTGTATCATGATAAAGCCACTATTTTAAGAGTTGATAGTGCTCTTAAGAAGATTTATTTAAGTAATATGCATGTTTTATATTTTTGGGATATTATTAATATTAGAACTATTGCTTATTGATATAATGTGTTATACTAGAACGCATGGGTGGTTTTATGAGAAAATTCTTTTTAGATGATGTTTATATAGGAGTTAAAGAAAAACTTGGGGAAACTGATTTTAATTTTGATGGAACTGAAACAGAAAGGTATTCTTTTGGTTTTTATGAATACGTCGGAAAGTTTTATGATAAAAAGCTTGCTAGAGATTTAACTTGTTATCTTGAAGTTAGTACTGGAAAACCTATATATGTAGATAAGTATGGGAATACTTGTCCTTTTGCCGGAACAACTCCTAGTATAAGATCTTTTAGATATTTAAAAAGACTTCCCGATTTGATTATGGTAGGTTTTGATGAATCACTTAAATGCCCGAATAATTATTCTTTTGAGCAAATGGATTTACTTAGAAGATGTGCATCTGTTGTTTCACATTATGATAGGCTTAGTGATACTGATGAACATGTAAGTAAATTAGCGTCATTTTTTATAAATGTATATTTAAAAACTTATGGAAATCCGCTTAAAACAGAAACATTTATGATAGAAGAAAATGCTAGAAAGGCCCGTGAAAAGTTTGTTGTCATTAAATAAATTGTGATTTTTGATAGTTTTGGTTTAATTTTACTTGATTTTAGAGTTTGGTTATGCTAGAATTATCTTGTTGCTTGGGGAATTAGCTCAGTTGGTAGAGCATCACGCTTGCACCGTGAGGGTCAGGAGTTCGAGTCTCCTATTCTCCACCAAGATTGAATATGAGAAACTTGAAAAAGTTTCTTTTTTTTGCTATAATGTATTTGTCAAGGAAACTTGCATATAATAAAAAAGAGGAACATTTGATTTTGCAAGTGAATGTCGCCTCATATAGTTGAGTTAGACACTCTATCAATGCTGAAGAGTGTCTATTTTTTTATCGCTAGTACCAACAAGGTAGAAAGTAATAAAATGATAGCGATGAGCCTTAGAACTTTTAAAATAAAAGTTTTGTTTTTCATCTTTATCTACCTCCTTTCTTTTTCAAGATTGGAGGCTGACACTCACATCAAATGTTCCTAGCAAAATTATATTATACTTAAGTTAAGAAAACAAGAGAAAGAAGGAAAATTCTTATTACCGCCTTATAAAATTATAAGACATAAAATATTGATTGTATTTTAAGTATTTTTTAGAAAATTATGATTATATATTTGTCAGTTATTTTTATATTTGTTATAATGAACTTATCAAGAGTTTTTTAATAATAAAAAAGGGAAATACTTAACTTTGCTGTGTTGAGTTTTTCCCTAAGTAAATTATATTTATTTAAGTCTGTAATATAATATTGTTTTAATACTTCTTTTATTTTATATATTTTTATCTTTATTAACACTACTATTTAGTTTACTTCCCTCATATTCTTTTTCAGTAGCGTCATCATCTACTACTAAAAGAACATCACCATAAGTAAAATCAATGTTGTTTTTTATAGCTAATTTCACAAAATTTATAATTGCTCTGTCTCTTAACTCTCTTAATAAATCTGCATCTAGTCCATATTTTTTGTTAAAATCGCTTTCTTCTAGACTCATAGGAATTACTTTTTGGGGATCAATTCTTAAAGAAATGCCGTCTTTTGAAGTTTTTCTTATTAGTTCATCATATTTTTTACTCATAATATTCCTCTTTTCTAAAATTTCAAAAAAAGAATTGTCATCAGACAATTACTTTAAAGCTTCTAATAGTTCTGCTTTTTTCATTGAAGTATAACCTTCAATATTCTTTTCACTAGCTAATTTTTTAAGTTCAGCTACTGTTAATTTAGATAAATCTGTAATTTCTTCTTTAACAGTTTCTACCTTCTTTTCAGCTTTTTCTGCTTTTGGTGCAACACCATTATTAGCATTTTCAGCCATTTTAACTAGTTCAGCAAAATATTTAGGATTATCGATAGCTACTTCAGATAGCATTTTACGATTGATTACGATTCCTGCTTTTTCTAAACCACCAATGAATTTAGAGTATGAAATGTTATTTTCACGACATGCAGCATTGATTCTTGTAATCCATAGTTTTCTGAAGTTTCTCTTATTTTGTTTACGATCTCTAAAAGCATATGCTCCACTATGGAAAGTTTGTTCTTGAGCAGTCTTATATAAACGATGTTTACTTCCAAAGTAACCTTTAGCAGCTTTTAATACTTTTCTTCTTCTATTTTTAGATACGTTTCCGCCTTTAACTCTTGCCATTTATACCACCTAGATAACAGATTTTAATCTGC
>OIZL01000430.1_pt1 | contig 31616 bp, 34 predicted proteins | sample 1588541 | NCBI WGS metagenome assembly OIZL01 (sample SAMN03283285) | human gut metagenome | biome: human-associated habitat; material: feces | host: Homo sapiens | place: Peru | collected 2012 | reverse complement strand
GGACCAGACCGTAACCTTCGATCAGGTGCTGGCAGTCGTGGACGGTGAGAACTCCAAGTTCGGTACTCCCGTCGTGGCAGGCGCTTCCGTCGAAGCAAAGGTGCTCAAGAACGGCAAGTCCAAGAAGATCGTCGTCTTTAAGTACCGCCCGAAGAAGGACTCCAAGTCCCTCCGCGGCCACAGACAGCCTTATACCAAGGTGCAGATTGAAAAGATTTCCGTGTAATTTATGACAAGGATCGAAGTTTTCAATCAAAACGGCAGAATCAACGGTTTTGCCGTATCGGGGCACAGCGGATATGCCGACGCGGGCAGCGACATCGTGTGCGCTGCGATTTCTGCGGCGGTCACGTTCGCGGAATGTACCGTCAATGACGTCCTCGGCAACCATGCCAAGACAAAGGTCATTGCGGACGAGCCTCGTATCACCCTCACCATCCCGGCCGTCTGCGACGATGAGGACGCAGTACAGGCAGTGCTGACCGGCTTTTTGCTGACGGTCTGTGCACTCCGGGATGACTATCCTGATTATATCGAAGTTATGGAGGTGTAACAAATGCTGAAAATCGGTTTTCAGTTCTTCGCTCATAAGAAGGGCGGCGGTTCTACTAAGAACGGTCGTGATTCCGAGTCCAAGAGATTGGGCGTGAAGCGCGCGGACGGTCAGTTCGTTCTCGCGGGCAACATTCTCGTTCGTCAGAGAGGCACGCACATTCATCCGGGTACCAACGTCGGTATCGGCAGCGATGACACCCTGTTCGCAAAGATCGACGGTCACGTTCGCTTCGAGCGCAAGGGCAAGGATCGCAAGCAGTGCTCCGTCTACGCAGTCGAGCAATAAGAGCTATACGGAATCCCGAACATAAACCCTTATGTTCGGGATTTTTTATCAGAAAATGCTGTCATATAGGTGGTAAGTGCATATGATACAAGCCTGCAAGCTCCCCAAGCGTCAGCCTTCGCGTCTGGCAGAATTCGATTATTCCTCGGAGGCCTATTATTTTCTTACGCTCTGTGCATTTCACCACAAATGCCTCTTTTCTCGCATTGTAGGGGGCGGCGTCCTCGACGCCCCGCAGTGTGAGCTATCATCTTTTGGCAAGCTCGTTGAATCGAATCTTCTGGCAATAACGGACCGGCATGGGCGCTTATTTCTTGACCGTTATGTCGTTATGCCAAATCACATCCACGTCTTACTGCATACCGGCGGGGCGTCGAGGACGCCGCCCCCTACAAGCCCTCCCGCAAGCAGCAAGGCAAACGCCTTGATTCCAGCCTTTGTCAGCACGTGGAAGCGTTTTTCGCAAAAGGAAGCGGGATGCGTTCTTTTTCAGCGTTCCTATTATGATCATATCATTCGGAATGAACAAGACTTTTTGACACACTGGAACTATATCGAGCACAATCCCGCACGTTGGCTGGAGGACGAGCTGTATCGGGAAGAAACGGAGGACACTGATGTTTGTAGATAAAGTTAAAATTTATGTCAAAGCCGGCAACGGCGGCAATGGGGCGGTGGCGTTCCATCGGGAGAAGTACGTTGCGGCGGGCGGCCCCGACGGCGGCGACGGCGGCAAGGGCGGCAATATTGTCCTGCGCGTCAACGACAATCTCTCCACACTGATGGACTTCCGCTACAAGCGCAAATACACCGCCGCGCCCGGTCAGGACGGGCAAGGCGGACGATGCAGCGGCAAGCGCGGCGAGGATCTGGTCATTCAAATCCCGCGCGGCACGGTCGTTCGCGACGCGGAAACGAACGAGATCATCAAGGATATGTCCGACGACGCCGATTTCATCCTCTGCAAGGGCGGCCGCGGCGGCTGGGGCAACAAGCATTTTGCCACGCCGACGCGTCAGGTCCCGCGCTTTGCCAAGGCGGGACTTCCCGGTGAGGAGCATGAGGTCGTTCTGGAATTAAAGCTGCTGGCCGATGTCGGCCTCGTCGGCTTCCCGAATGTCGGCAAGTCCACGCTGCTGTCCGTGACCTCCAACGCCCGGCCGAAGATCGCCAACTATCACTTCACGACCCTCTATCCGAACCTCGGTGTGATTTACGTCGATGAGGGCGTTTCCTTCGTCATGGCGGATATTCCCGGCATCATCGAGGGCGCCGCGGAGGGCGCGGGCCTTGGCCACGACTTCCTGCGGCATATCGACCGCTGCAGGTTGCTGGTGCATATCGTCGATGTTTCCGGCTGCGAGGGCCGCGATCCGGTGGAGGATTTTGAAAAGATCAACGCCGAGCTGCGGGAATATTCCGCCGAGCTTGCCGACCGCCCGATGATCGTCGCGGCGAACAAATGCGATCTCATCCCGGAGGGCAGCGACAATCTGAAGCGGCTGCGCGAGTATGTGACCGCGCACGGCTACGAATTCTACGAGATTTCCGCCGCCACTACGCAGGGAACGAAGCAGCTCGTGCGGACAATCGCAGAAAAGCTCCGCGAGCTGCCGCCGGTGATCGTCTACGAACCGGAGTACGTCAAGCCGCTGGCCGAAGCAGGGAAGGCCGACGACCTCAATATCGAGCATATGGACGACCTCTGGGTCATCTCCGGCAAGTGGCTCCAGCAGCTCATCAGCGATATCAACTTCGCCGATTATGAGTCGCGGATGTACTTCGACCGCCAGCTCCGCAAGAGCGGCCTGTTCGAGCGCCTCGAAGCCATGGGAATCGAGGACGGCGACACGGTCAGCATCTATGATTTTGAATTTGATTATGAACGCTGAAGCAATTTTCAAATTGTTTCGACTTCGTTCATAGTTTCTTCAATTTTATCCGGTATACTCCCAATTGTAAGGAACAGCACCGTGTTTCTTACGATCCATCTTTTCATTTATCTCTCTTTATTTTTCTCTCTCATTTCTGTTGCGAATTGCCGATCGTCCTCCCCTCGGACGGTCGGCAATTTGCATTTTTCGGATTGACTTTTCATCGGCAACTGATACAATGATATTTAGAACAAGTTATTACAAGCCTACTGTCAGATAAAAGATGATAAGCGGAGGCGAACAGAAATGTACGTGATAGCCGATATTGAGTGGATCACAGATGACTTCGGTCGGCATTTTCCCACGCAGCTTGCCGGAATCCGCGTTGACGAAGGCTGGAATCAGCTCAACGAGTTCGCTTCTTTCATACGGCCCAGCGACGTTCGGTTCAACGATTGGCGGCACATTGCCTGTACCGGAGGTACTGCAGAGAAGTTTCTTTCGGCCCAGAGTGAATCCGAAGTGCTTTCTGCTTTTTTGGACTGGCTGTTGACCGATGATATCCTTCTTTGGTGGCATGGCGCATCTGAGGAGCTTTTTCAGCTCCGCTGCAACGAGCTGCTGAGCAACCGAAAACTGCCGCAGGCCATCAGTATCAATCGGTTTGTTTACGGCTATCTGGAAAAATCGAAGCGCCCAAGGGATGGCGGCCCATATGACATTGGTCAGCGCCTCGGCATTGCCGTAAGACCGGAACTGAAGCATTCCGCAAGCAACGATGTGCGTGTCCTACGTGAACTGCTTTCCGTCTTGTGTTTTCCGAAGGAAGAGCTGCTGAAGCCGATGGAAAAGCCGAACGGGTCTCTTTTACCGCAAAAGCAGTATGCGAGCTTAATATATCAATACGATGCGAAAGACAACCGTATTCACGTGCGGGATTGTCCGCAGATTCGCAGCGTTCCAACGAAGAGCTACGGCAGCCTAAACACGCCGATTCGCAAGGGCTATCTTCCGTGTTCCTGCTGCCGAAAAGCATATCAAGAGGCTCTGGCCGAGAGGAATCTCGACATTCTCAATCGTTCACAATATGTCTATGCTTTTTCTCCGAGCTCCGCGATCTACCACAAGCCGAGCTGCCCGTACATGCGCCACGTGAGGAGGATTTTAGGGGCGAGAAAATACTCGACTATTGTCAAGACCGGCCGGACCCCCTGCAAAGTCTGCAAACCGATGCCGGAGGATCAATTCAAACCGCTTCCCGTCGCTCCAAAAGTCAAGCTCCCCGCAGCGCCGACTCTCGCACCGTCGGCCGAGGGCGAAAAGGCCATCAAGCGGCAGCGGGCAGCCATTCGGGAGCGCTCTGTCCGTCTGAACGATGAAAGTCTGACCGATGCGGAGCGGAACGACATCTATACCTTAACACAGCCGCACTTTGTGTTTTGGAGCAGCCAGGGATACAGCAATTTTCACCTGCGTTCCTGTCAAAAGCTACAGGGCCTCAGCAATCTTCGCGGCTTCAGCACCTTTTCCGAGGCCGTGCGGTCCGGATGTTTGCCCTGTCGCAAATGCAGGCCATCAGCAAAGTATGATGCAAAATTCTCCATCCCGATCGGCAGCCGAACAAGAAACGGTGAAAAAGTCAGCGATCTGGAAGCGCTTTGCGTAAAGGCCGGGTACTCATATCTCGTTGAAGCGGACCGTTTTTTCCTGCAAACACCGGTCGGGAAATGGCAAATTCATCTGGATGCTGCGCCGATCAAGCTAGACCACATCAATCTGGTCACGGATCCCGATGCAAAGGAATATCATGAGCAACCGCGCCTGTTTCTTTCGTTGTTTGATACATTTAAATATATCAAGCGCCATGATGACACGCTGGCGCGAAAGAAAGCGGCGGGCGTTGCTTTCGTCGGATATTTTCACAAGGACTAACAATTACTTTGCAGACGCAAAGGATTTTCAACTTGTTTCGATTTCGTTCATAGTTTCTTCAATTTTATCTGCTATACTTCCAACTGTAAGGGACAGTACCGAGTTTCTTACGGTTTGTGTTTCATTTTATCCCTCTTTTCTCTCTCTTTTCTGTTGTGAATTGCCGGTCGTCCTCCCCTCGGACGGCCGGCAGTTTGCGTTTTTTGGATTGACATATACAAAAAAGCTGGTATAATCAGCAATGCGCCCCGTATTTCGGGGCGAAAATATTGCAATTTGGAGCGTGAATCATACGAAAAAGAACGCAATCGATATGACGCAGGGACCGCTGGCGCGGCAGATTCTTGCGTTCAGCATCCCATTGATGTTGACAAATCTTCTGCAAGTGCTTTTTAATATGTCGGATATCGCCGTGCTTGGCCGGTTTGCCGGGGATGATGCGCTGGGCGCGGTTGGTTCGACCTCGACGCTGGTGTATCTGTTTACCGGCCTGCTGATCGGCCTTGGCAGCGGCGTAAACGTCCTGTGCGCTCGGTATTACGGCGCACGCGACCGGAAAAATCTTCTGGAAACCGTCCATAGCTCCATTCTCGTTTGCCTGGGCATGGGCATTTTGATGCTGGTCGTCGGTGAGCTGTTCACGGAGGCCTTTCTCGAAATGCTGAACACGAAGGACCAGCTCATGGACGGCGCAGTGCTGTATCTTAAAATATATTTCCTCGGCGCACCCGCCGTTGCGCTGTATAACTACGGCAGCGGTGTTCTGAGCGCCATGGGTGACACACGGCGGCCGCTGATCTATCTTGCAATCTCCGGTGTGTCCAATATTATTCTGAATGTTTTCTTCGTTGTCGTCTGCGGAATGGATGTGGACGGCGTTGCCATTGCCAGCGTGTTTTCGCAGTATCTGTCGATGGCACTGATTTTCCTCCCGCTGCTGCGCGGTATCGATATCTGCAAGCTGACATGGCGGAGTATCCGTCCCTACGGCGATAAGATCAGGAGCGTTCTTGCCCTCGGCCTGCCCGCCGGGCTACAGCACGCGATTTTTGCCATCGCGAACCTGTTCATTCAGGCCGGTATCAACTCCTTTGATGCCAGCGTCGTTTCCGGCAATTCGGCTGCATCCAACGTCGATTCCATCATTTATAACGTCATCAACGCATTTTACATGGCGGCTGCGAGCTTCATCGGCCAGAACTACGGCGCAGGCAACAGGGAGCGCGTCCGGCGTACATTCTGGATCTCGACGGCGTTTGCGTTTGGCACGGCGCTGCTGCTTGGCATCCTGTTCAGCGTTTTTGGCCGCAGCTTCCTGCGAATTTTCACCGATTCAGAGGCTGTGATCGACGCGGGTATGTACCGCACGGTCATTCTTGGACTGTCGTATTGCCTGAGCGTGTTCATGGATCTGCCGATTTCCGCCAGCCGCGGCCTCGGCAAAACGCTCTGGCCAACGATTTTTGTTATCCTCGGCTCCTGCGTTTTCCGCGTAATATGGCTTTACACGGTGTTTGCCTGGTTCGGTACGCTGACCTCGCTTTATATGCTCTATGTTTTCTCCTGGGCGATGACTGCGCTGGCCGAAACCGTGTACTTTATCCACTGCTTCCACCACGCCGCGTTCGATCATCTGCCGGTTGCGCAGCAGCTTGAGAAGGGAGGTGCCGCAGTATGACGCGCAGAGAGCTGGAACAGGCCACCGTACAGCTGTGCAGCGATTTGATTCGTGCAAAAAGCTGCTCCGGCGAGGAGGCGGAGGCCGCCGCCGTCGTCCGGGGTGCAATGCAGCGCCTCGGCTATGATGAGATCGTTACCGACCGGCTCGGCAACGTGATCGGCTGTCTGCATGGCAGCCGTCCCGGCCCGAAGGTCCTGCTCGACGGCCACATCGATACCGTCCCCGTGGAGGACGCTGCACGTTGGAGCTTCGCCCCCTTCGGCGGTGAGATCACGGACGAGCGGGTCCTCGGCCGCGGCGCGACCGACATGAAGGGTGCCGTCGCCGCGATGATCTGTGGTGCGGCATATTTTGCGCAGGGCCGCGACTTTGCCGGAGATATTTACGTCGCCGGCGTGGTCTATGAGGAGCTGTTTGAAGGCGTTGCGTCACGTGAGATCAGCCGCCGGGTGCGACCCGACTACGTTATCATCGGAGAGGCGACCAACCTAAACCTGAAAATCGGCCAGCGCGGCAGGGGAGAGCTGGTGGTTGAAACCTTCGGTCGGCCTGCCCATTCGGCCAATCCGGAAAAGGGCGTCAACGCCGTGCGCCTGATGCGACGGCTGCTGGAGGCAATGGACATGCTTCCGGTGCAGGAGCATCCGGCGCTCGGCAGGGGCATCCGCGTGCTGACGGACATCATTTCCGCGCCCTATCCCGGTGCTTCGGTCGTGCCGGAGCGCTGTACGGCGACGTTTGACTGCCGTCTGCTGACAGGCGACACACCGGAGAGCATTCTTGCGCCGGTGCAGACGCTGATCGACCGGCTGCACGATGCGGATTCCGACTTCCGCGCGGCGGTGCGCTTCCGTTCGCAGACGCTGCGGTGCTATACAGGTAGCGAAATCTCCGCCGAGCGCTTCTTTCCGGCGTGGGAATTCCCGGCGGACGCGCCGTTTGTTCAGGCCGCCTTTGCCGCGATTGCGCCGCTTGCACCGAAGATGACCTACTATTCCTTCTGCACCAACGGCAGCCATTACGCCGGGGAAGCCGGCATCCCGACGGTGGGCTTCGGCCCGTCGATCGAGTCGCTGGCGCACACCGTGGATGAATACGTGACCATCGAACAGCTCGAAAAGAGCGCCTGGGGCTACAGTGCGCTTTGCAGCGCCCTAACCGAGCTGGGAACGCCGAAGGAGGCAGCGCAATGAACGAACGCAAGATTTTGCTGACGGCCTTTGAGCCGTTTGACGCGACGGGAAGCAATTCCAGCTTAGAGGTCCTAAAGCGGCTCGAACTGCCGTGGCTGGAAACGGCGATCCTGCCGGTATCCTATCGCAGGGCGGCAGAGGAACTGACCCATCTGATGGAGGAAAAGCGGCCCGATCTCGTCGTCTGCCTCGGTCAGGCGGGCGGTGAAACGACCGTCCGGCTGGAAAAGGTCGCGCTGAATTACACCCACGCCACCATCGCGGACAACGATGGCGTGCTGCTGCGCAGCGGTGCGGTCATTTCCGGTGGTCCGGACGCGATTTTTACAAAGTACAACGTCGAGGACCTCATCGACAGGCTCTCTGCGCATCACGCCATAAAGCTGAGCCTCACTGCGGGAAGCTACGTCTGTAATTCGACTTATTACACTGCGTTATTCCGCAGCAACGGCAACGCTTTATTTGTCCATTTGCCCTATTGCACCGGACAAGGCGAGCCGTCGGAGGACCCGGAGCGGATGGCACGGATCGTGCGCGATCTTCTGCTGCTCCTGCGCGGTTCAGAGGAATCTACAGCGTCCGTTTTGTAAAAAACGCAGAATTTCTTCCACGCTACCGGCGCAATTCCGTCAAAACTCACACTTGCTTTTTCTCGTCGCGCCCTGTATAATCTTCCGCAGTAAGTAAGCAAGGGGGTGCGCCGGGATGCGACTGAATTTGATGGAAACAAAAGCTCCCCGTGCCTCCGTTTTTCGTTTCGGAGGCGTTGTCCCCATTTCCAATATTGTTTTTATTGAACCGTGAATGTGATTTTTCCATTCACGGTTCTTTTTTGGAATTGCGGCGGCTCCCGAAGCACGGACAGAAAGGAAGAGAGATCATGAGCAAAAAACCAATCCCGGAAACCGGCATCTACGACGCACGCACCCTCGGTGTGGGTCGAATGGGCCTGCTTGGCTTCCAGCACCTGTTCGCAATGTTCGGCGCGACCGTGCTTGTGCCGATTCTGACCGGTCTGAGCGTTTCGGCAACGCTGCTGTTCGCCGGCCTCGGAACGCTGCTGTTCCACCTGATCACGCGCGGCAAGGTTCCGGCATTCCTCGGTTCGTCCTTCGCGTTCCTCGGCGGCTATAAGGCGGTCGCCCCGCTGCTCGAAAACGGCCAGCCAAACTCCGAAATGCTGCCCTACGCCTGCTTCGGCGTGGCGTGCGCGGGCCTTGTGTACGTCGTTCTTTCCTTCCTATTCAAGGCCTTTGGCGCGAAAAAAGTCATGCGCTTCTTCCCGCCGATCGTGACCGGCCCGATCATCATTGCGATCGGTCTGAACCTCTCAGCCTCTGCAATCGACAACTGCACCGGCAACTGGTGGGTTGCACTGAGCGCTGTTGTAATCATCATCGCAGCGAACATCTGGGGCAAGGGCATGGTAAAAATCATTCCGATCCTGCTCGGTGTCATCGGCTCGTATGCGGTTGCCCTCATCATTGACCCCGCCGTCCGTGAAAACGTGGTAAAAAGCGTCGGCGATGCGGCATGGTTTGCCCTGCCGGTCAAAATGGAAAACACGGTGTTCGGCCTCTTTACCCGTGAAACGGTGGACTGGCAGCTGCTTTTGACCGCTGTCATCACGATCGTCCCGCTGAGTCTGGCAACAATGGTCGAGCATATCGGCGACATTTCCGCCATCTCCTCCACCTGCAACCGCAACTACATTGAGAATCCCGGCCTGCACCGCACCCTGATGGGCGACGGCCTTGCAACAACGCTTGCCGCCCTGTTCGGCGCTCCGGCCAACACGACCTACGGCGAAAACACCGGCGTTCTCGCGCTCAGCCGCATCTATGACCCGCGCGTTATCCGCATTGCGGCGGTGCTGGCAGCCCTGCTGTCCTTCTGTCCGAAGTTCGCGGCGGTCATCTCGGCCATCCCCGGCGGAACAATCGGCGGCGTCAGCCTTGTCCTGTACGGCATGATCTCGGCGGTCGGTGTCCGGAACGTCGTGGAAAACAAGGTGGACTTCACCAAATCCCGCAACGTCCTCATCGCCGCACTGATTCTCGTCCTCTCGATCGGCATCAGCTACTCCTCCGCCGGTGCGCTGACGATCGGTTCGGTCAGCCTCTCCGGCCTCGCTGTCGGCTCCATCGTCGGCATCCTCCTCAACGCCATCATGCCCGGCAAGGATTACGTCTACGGCGCAGACAAGCAGGGCGACGAATCCGTCAACTTCATCGTGCAATAAGCGCAATCAAGCAATGCGCCGTCCCCAAAGGCAGGGGACGGCGCATTTTTTCATTCCGTATAGAAGTAGATAAATATATCGTAAAATGTCGTATCGTTTTCTACCCGTGTTCGCTTTTCAATCGAAACCTTGAGTGGCGGCACGCCGAGGCCGTCGGGGATGGTGCTGCCAAGGTCGGTGCGTTCGAGCGCCGTGACCTCCGGAGCAGTCACAGGGTCGGACAGTTGCAGGATATCGAGCAGGGATGTTTCACTTTCCTGCGCCGCCGGTGCATCGGCCAAGAACGGCCCGTCGTAGCCGGTCGCATAGTAGATCGTTTGAATCGTGTCCTCGGCGAGAGTCATCCCGTCGGCGAGCGTTTCCTCCGTCAGACCAGACACCGCAGCAAGGACGGATGCGCCGCAGTCGAGAAAATAGAGAGAATAGGTTGCCCCCGGGACGTGCAGCGGCAGGATATAGTGCTGCATTGCCGCCGTTTCCTCCACGAGGTACAGCGAAGCAGGCTCCCAGAGCTGCGAATCACTTTCCGATGTTACGAACAGCGCATCACTCCAGAACGCGTTGGCGTTGGCGATGGGTTCTTTCGGCGTGGTCGGTTCGGGTAAGGTCGCAGCCTCGGTGGTCGCGGGATAGGTCGGGGCGTTGTTTTCGTCCTCCGATGGGGGCGGATTTGTGTCGGGACGCAAGAGCAGCAAAACAATTCCGACGCAGGCAATCGTCGGAAGCAGCAGCCAGAGCAGGCGACGCTTTTTGCGTGGCACAGCAGACGGAAGCTCCGTTCCTTCCGCAAGCGGCTCCATGCAGTACAGGCAGAAATGCGCATTCTCATGTAATTCCGCGCCGCAATGCGGACATTTCATCGCGTCGCCTCCTAACTCAGCGTTTCCATACCGTAGTCGAACAGAATATCGTTGATCTGCACCACAGAATAGCGGCGACAGACACCGTAGATGACCACGCAGTCTGCCGGGTTTTTGGCGTAGAGCGGGGCATAGCCGGTGGTTTTCAGGAGCGTTTGCAGCTCGTCCAGCGGCAGCTCCATCCCGATGGCGAGGCAGAGGAGCTTTTTCCGCTCCGGGACGCGCAGGCCGGAGAAGATCTGGTAGCCATAGACCTCGGACAGCTCCGCGCGGCGGATAACATCGGCCTTTTTCAGCCCATGTGCCTCCAGTAGCTCGTTCAGGCACACGGATAACGTACGCGTGGGCAGTTCGTTCATGTTTTCCCGATAAAAGGTCCGAAAATCCGAGCAGGTTTTCAGCTCGTGCAGCAGATGCGCGGTATCCTTTGCCACAAGTATCACCTCATTTTTACTCTAACATACTTTTTTCGTACCGTCAATCAAAAATTTGCGGTGATGTTCTATGCTCCCAGCATAGGACACCACCGTGAAATGTCGTTATAATATTAGTGTTAAAGCTCGTCAATCTTATCGGCCAGCGCCTTGACGGCGTTGAGGAAGGTGCGGACCTGCGCGTCGTTTTTTCCGCGCAGCTGTGCGCCGACCGCCGCGAGGACCTGCTGCGGCCCGTTCAGCGTATCGATCAGAAGTGCGTCGATGCTGACATCCAGCGTCGCGGCAATATCGCAGACCGTTTGCAGCGAGGGAACGCGCGTGCCGCGCTCGATGTGTCCGATGTGCGCGGTGGAAAGCCCGCACAGCTCACCCAAACGCTCCTGCGTCAGCTTTTTCTTTTGCCGCTCGGCACGAACCCGCCGACCAATCGCCCTGTAATCCAACTCCCGCAAAATGCCGCACCTCTTTTCTTTCCCATATATTTTACAAGAAACGCAGCGGTAATCCAACGAACCAAACGAATTATATATTGACTAAAAGAATTATTTCTGCTACAATCTAGTTGTACAAATCACCTAAAAGAACAGAGAGAGGAAGAAGGGAATCCAGATGTTTTGCCAAAAATGCGGTAAACAGCTCTTAGACGGCGCAAAATTCTGCTCCTACTGCGGCTTCCGCATCACCTACGCCGCCCCGGCAGCGCCGCCAACCACAACAGGGGAGCAGCCACCCAAAGAAGAGCCGGTGGCACAAGCGGCCGCTGCACAGTCGACCGGTGCGGTACAGCAGCCCGCAGCTCCCAGCCCGGCACCGCAGAAAGCGGCAGTAACGCCCGAGGCCACACTCACCAACACGCTACCGGAAGCTTCGGAATCCACCCCTTCGGTGCCCACTACAGACGAAACCGCACCAGCTGCACCAATGACTGCCCCTGCCGCAGGAGAAGCCCCCGCTGCGCAACCGGAAAAGAAACCGCGCAGCAAGAAACGTCTATTTCTTCTTGCCCTTGCGTCACTCGTTCTCATCGCAGGCATCATCACGGCAGTCGTTTTGCTGACACACAAGGAACCGCCAGATCCGGCAAACTTGACACACGACGACATTGTAGATGTTTTGGAAGACTATTGCAAGAAATATGATTACACCCTAAAACCTTTGCGTGAAACCCAGTCTGCGAAAAATTTAGTCATCTACTCTTATTTACTCACCATGACTCGTGGGAAGCTTAGCATCGAAATTACCGAAAAAGATGATCTCGTATCGAACATTCAGGCACATTACAACAGCGATCGGGACGTGTCCACTTTGGGCATTGACCTCACTGCGGCGCTCATTGACCAAGTTATGCTTCCCTTCTACTGTTGTCCCGATGTTCCGACCATCGACGAAGCTGGTAGTTGGTTCGTTACCCAAGCTGAACTTGAGTACAGTGATTATGTCTTGGATACCTACACGTACGACCGTACTTACTCGCCGCATTTTGAAAAGACCTTCGCGAGTAACTACTGGTCATACACCGTTATCGTCGATGGTGGATTTGTCGATATGTCTGCCGACAAGCTGGACGGCAGCACACCGACCGTGGGGGTGACAGAGGCTCCGACCCAAACTGAGCCAAAAACCGAACGAGCGACAATACCGGCTACCGAACCCCCCACCGAAGCAATCGGAGGAGGAGAGGATAGCGAGGAACACGCGCTTGAACTATTCTACAACATCTCCGAGGATGGCTGGAACGGTTACACGCTGCGTGAATTGGCGGACAAGGTTTTCATCAATGGCGATTATTCCGTGAACTGCACAAAGTTCGACGATGGTATCTACGGCGTCAACATCAGCGGTGATTTCTATACGAATACCATCGTGTTCACCGGCGTCCGCAACGGTACGCTCAGTTACAGCGTCAACACCACGACCGGAACAACAACGATCGCCGCCGACGAGGGAATTTTAAATGCGCTCTATGACGCCGCGCAGGAGGCCGGGCCCAACAAGAATCTCTCCAAACCGGCGCAAAATGAAGCAAAGCCAACGGAAGCTCCAAGCAGCAAGCCGGCGACAAACACGCCCACGGAAAAGCCGACGGCCACCGAGGCCACAAACCCCTGCGCCATTCGGCACCATTGGATCCCCGCGACCTGTACCGAGCCAGCGGTGTGTTCCGTCTGCGGCGAAACCTACGGCAGTCCAATGGGGCACCGCTGGAAGGACGCGACCTGTCAGGCTCCGCAGACCTGCACCGTCTGCGGAGTGACGACCGGCACCGTAGCCCAGCACAGCATGCAGCTCACCCGGTGCAGCAAATGCGGTTACACCGATTTCTCCGTACTTGCGCGCTCCTACAGCGACGTTACCTGCTATGACGCAAAAACTGGCACGGACTACGAAATTCAGGATGTCCGCATTGACAGCAATGGCGTTCTCAGCTTCCGTTTACACGATGTCACCTATAATGTGACCATGGTGCAGCGACAGTACTCCACCGTTTTCGACTGCTACGTCAACGGGGCGCTCAACTACTCCATCGAATGCGAGGCATGGGAGTATTCCGCCGGTATCTATTACATCAATTTCACTTGGGACGGCTTGGACGGCTGCAAGCTGTACTTCCAAGCGAGAAGCTGACATTTCCAAGAAGAAAGAGAGGAATGCAATATGTTCTGTCCAAATTGCGGCAAAGAGCTACCGGACGCGGCCCAGTTTTGCGACGCGTGCGGCGCAAAAATTCCGATGCAAGACAGGGTAGAACAAGCCAATGTCGGAGAAAGCTGCGCCGATTCTGTTTTAGAAGCTGCTGCGAATTTTGAGACGCAGCCTGATTCAAGCACAGCGACCCCTTTTCCGGCAGAAGGCACACAAAAAAAGCAAAAGCGTCAAATTGTATTGATTTCTGTTGCGCTGTTTGTTTTACTTCTGTCTGTGCTGACCATTAAAATTCTGTCTCGGCCAGACTTAAAGATGGATGATTTTCAGGAGGACATGTCCTATCCGGCTATGCTCTGGAAATTTGGAATTCCGACTTACTCGGGTACTTCTGATGAGTCTGACTTTCCCGAAAAATACTATATCTATCGAGACTGCATTCAGTTCTATGGTACTACATTGGACAGTCTTTCCATCTATCCAGAATCCAAAGAATATGTGATCTTTTCCCATAGTTCCGATGTGAAAGAACGGTTAGAACGGATTTTAGACAGATACTGTGATCTAGAGAACTATAGTAGTTTTTGGGGCTTCTATGAGTATTCCTATCATGGATACGATATTCTTGCAACCGATGATTATCATTATGTTCGAATTCGTGTAGATTAACCTGCTTTTAAGGAGGAAGTTATCAATGAAAAAATTATTTTGTATCGCCTTATGCTTATTGCTTTTGTTTTCGCTGGCAGCCTGTGGGGCGAAGAAGGCTGACACGCTTTTGCCGGATGGGCTGCAATTTGGCGACAGCTATGACGAATGTGCAAAGAAGCACGATATGCCGGAGCTGACACCGGCCAATGCCAATGCAGGTTACGCTTGCAGCCAAGATTATAGCGTTGCGGACGGCATTCTGAACGGCTTTTCGTGGAGCGAGGAAACGAACTCTGCGGCAACATTCTTCATTCCGATGGCGGCATATAGCTTTAACGAGAAGAAGGAACTGTATGAATATTATGTGTTCCTTTCGCCCAGCACCGAAGCGGAGGCCGAGGACGCGTTTAACGAACTTACCGGCTGGTTCATCGAAAAACTCGGCATCGAGCCGGAAATCTATGAGGACAGCAGCGAGTTGAGCGCCGAGTTTGCGACCGACACACTACAAACTACGGTAGTCTATCTCCCGGACGGCAATACCTTCTATTTTGTCATTCACAGTACGGAATATGAGTTATCCTAACAGAGGAAAGAGGGAATACCATGGCTTTTTGTATCAAATGCGGCACGCAACTGCCGGATGATGCGCTGTTTTGCCATATCTGCGGCCAGCGCACGCCTGTTGCGGCGCAAGCGCCGGTTTCCGCACCGTCGGTAACGCAGGCTGCTCCTATGCAGCGATCCGCAGCGGTTACGCAGGATCCTCCCGTGCAAGGCGCTGCTGCGGCACAGGTCCCGCCCGTGCAGACACCGCCCGCCGCGCCGATGATGAGTGCAGAGGCCGCTTACGCAAAGGCGCTGGAAAACTCCATGATGTTTGCACTGCTGGGGCTTGGTTCCTTGGTGCTGGGCGTGCTGGTGTGGTTTCTATTCAGCATGTGGATCGGCGCAATTCTCGCCATTGGCGCAGAAATTCTTGCGCTCATGCCAAACACGCTGCTGCACAACGCCTTCAAACGCTACAATCAAAACCCCAACCGCAAGGCGCGTAATCAGGAAGAAAAAGCGCTTCGCAAGGAGATGCGCGCAAAATACCCCGGATATCAATTTTCGTTTATCCTCGGCGTTGCCTGCTTCTGCGTTGCCGTCGTTTTCGTCATCTTAATTTGAAATACAGCAAACCGCCGCAGAGACGAATTTTGTCTCTGCGGCGGTTTTATAGCGCCTCCAGCAGTGCTTCCACGGTTTGGTAGCGGCTGGCGGGGTCGATTTGGGTGCATTTCAAGACGATTTTGCCCAAACGACCGGGGGCGAGGCGTTTGGCAGGGTGCTCGCCGGTCATGAGGACATTCATCAGTACGCCGAGGGCAAAAATGTCCGTCCGCTCGTCGCATTGGCTGATGCCGAGCTGTTCGTACGCGGCGTAGCCGATCGTGCCGAGGACGGCGGTGGCCTGCTCGACACCCGGTGCGGTCAGCTCGGAGGCATTGAGGTCGATGAGCTTCACCGCGCCGGTGGGTGTGATGAGGACATTTTCCGGCTTGAGGTCGCGGTGGAGGATGCCCAACCGGTGCAGCGCCGCGACACCGCAGCAAATCTCGCGCAAAAGCCGTACCGCGCCGCGAGGGGTGTACAACCCGGTTTCCAGAACCTCCGCCGCTGTGATGCCGTCGATGGCCTCCTCGAAAACAAGCTGGCCCTCCGGAAAATGGCGGCTTTCGTAGACCGTCGGGAGATTCTTGTACCGAACGCCGACCAGCAGATCGTAGGCCGGTACGGGCGTTTGATATTGCCGCAGAATCAGGTCACGTCCCAGCGTCCGGTGGCGCAGGCGAAGAACCTTTGCACCGTTCTTATCGGACAGGTGCGCGACCGTTAGGTAAAGCTCGTCCAAAACGCAGGGAAGCGTGTTTTGGGCGAGCTTTGTCGTTTTATTTTCCATTTCCGTCCGCAGCCTCCCATTCGTAGCCGAGAAGGAGCAGACGCTCGTCGCCGCTGCCGCCGTAGTAGCAGGTGGAGAGGGTAACGAGCTGCCGTCCGGCCTGCGGCATGATGCCCGTTGCGTAGACCGATTTTTCCGTCACATTTTGCAGCAGCGCTTCCAGCTCCGCCGCGTCGGCAACGGGGCTGTCGTACCATTCGTCCGTCGGTCCGACGAGGGCGACGGCAAAAATGCGATAGGTTTTGCAGCCCGCTGCCGTTTCAAACTCGAAGCTCGGATGCGCCGTCAGATACGCCGCGTCGATATACTCGCACAGCGTCGAGAACATCGTGCCGTTTTTCATATTGTGGCCGTAGACAATCAGGCTGCTGCCGTCGAGGGTGCAGCGCTCGTCCAGAAACGGCACGCCGCTGTGGCTGTATTCGTCGCCGTCGAAGTTGAGGCGCAGATATTTCTGCGGCTCGGCCGGCGTGTACATGACGGGGTAGTCCACCGGCGTTCCCTCGAAGCTGAGCCACGCCACGCAATCCGGATTTTTCGCGGTCAGCGAAGCAATATTGCGCTTATGGATTGGCTCCGGCTCGGTCGGCACTGCACTGTCCGATGGGACCTGCGATGCGGGCCGGGTCGTCGTTTCGGGCGCGAAGGTTTCCAACGCGGCGGCCAGTGAAGCGAAGGCATCCGCTTCGTGCTTTCCCGTCAGCAGCTCACTGCCGATCATCCAGCAGGACACGCCGAACACACACAGAAGGGGAAGCAGGACCAGCCAAAGGTACTTTTTCTTCATCGATCAGTCCGCAGGGTTTGCCGTTTCGGACGTTGCGGGAGCGGGACTCTCGGAGGGCTGCACGGTTGTCTGCGGCTCGGTCGTAGCCGCGGCGGGTGCTTCCGTGGGAGCCTCGGTCGGCTCGGTTATGCCGGTCGCTGCCTCCGTAGCCTCGGTAACGGAAGGCTCCGTCGTGGCGGGAGCGTCCTTCACAGCGGTCACACCATTTGTGTCGATGCCGTTCGGAGTCAGCAGGCAGCCGTCGGTCAGCAGGGCTTCCGCACCATTATAAACACCCCAGCAGGCTTCAAAGGACAGCTCGCTATCGCTGCCAGTGGAAACGCGGAAGGTTAGCGTTGTTCCGGACGCGAGCGCTACCGTCGGATGGCTTTGATCGTTGAGGGAAACCTTGCAATAGCCTGTTTTCGCCGTGCCGTTCGCCGTTAATGTAACCTGATATGTAGTGTTTGCTTTCAGATTAAAAATCATGCCTTCTGAATTAACCGAAGTCAATGGCGCAGCGCTATCCGTTGCCGACGCCGAATCGACCACCTGTACATCTACCGCAAAGCTGGCCGACTGGATGGATGCAACATTACCGTCCACGCGGGCGGTAAACCATGCCCAAGTTGCGCCGAACAGGCACACAACGCAGAGGCAGAGCGAAAGCAGCGCCGGCGCGATCAACCGCCACGGGCTCGGTATCTTTTTGTGACCCTGTTCTGCGTTTTTCAAATTCTTGTCTTTCAGCATAGATAGACCTCATCCTTTCACATTCTGCTTCAGGTAGGCAAAGGGTACGAGCAGCTCATACCCTTTGCCCACCCCTCCCGCCGAGGCGGGAGAGGGGAATGGAAAATTATTGAACCTTCGTGCCGTCAATGGTAACAGTCAGATGCGCGGCATCCATGCTGTTCTTGTTGGCCCAGACCTTGCTGCCGGTGTTCTTGCCGTTGGCAAAGCCGTTGACCGTCACATTGTTGACCGTCAGCGTATAGGTTGCGTTGTAGTCGTTACCGATTTCAATCGCAGCCTTACCGGCAGTACCGTTGTTGCGGTCGTTGAAGGTGCAATTGGTAACCGTCAGATTCGTGGGTTTCTCGGAGGTAGCCTGACCATAGAGCAGGATGGCCTTGCCGTTGGTGTTGAACACACAATTCTCGAAGGTCACATCCGTACCGCCCCAAGTCCAGATGGAATACTGGTTGGCCATCGTGTTTTCAAACTTGCAGTCGATGAAGGTTGCCTTACCATACAGAGTGGTAACGCCCTTAATGGTACAGTTCTTGTAAATCAGCTCGTCGCAAACGATGCCGTCGTAAGTATCCGTACCATTTTCAATGGTAAGGTTCTCAAAGGTGAAAGTTGAGCCGCGCTGATAGTTCAGGTGCTTTGCGCCCTCAGCACTAATCGCCTTGCTGGCAACGTCAACCGTCTGGCTGCCGTCGCCGATAATAGTGACATCGCGGCTCTTGTCGCCTTCGTGGGCGATGCCGTTATCAAGGGTAACTTCGGCGTTGGCAGGGAGTGCGATAGTAGCCTTCCCGTCCGTGGTTGCACCAGTGATAAGAGCGTTCAAATCATCGGTGTTGCCGGCGACGGCGGGAAGCTCGGCTTCTGCATCATACTGGTTGTCGTTGCTGTCGTACTCGTAAGTATACTGCGTTGCGACCACGGTCAGGCCAATGCCGTTAAGCGTAAGGCCCTGGTACTCGTTACCGGCTGCTTCCTTCATATGACCGGAGATGGCAAACTGGATTTCACTAGATTCGGAATCTGTCGCAAGAGTTCCGGCGGGGAGCAGATGACCTTCCCAGCCCTCCAGCTTTTCGCCCTCGTTCGCGCCGTTCTTCTTCACAGTGAAGTCGATTGCTTCGAGCAGCTTGGTGTCGCCGGTCGCGCCGTTGACAGTGACCTTATACTTGAGCGCGAGTTTGCCGTTGTTGCGGATGCGCAGCTCGGGCAGGACATAGGTGCAGCCCGGCTCCCAGAGGAGTTCTTCGCCCGCAGGAGCATCCGCGGACTTGATGAAGCTGAGCGTTTTGCCCTCGGCAGAAACCCACTTTCCTTCAGCGCTGTCCCTCATTTCTAGGACAAGATCAAACGTACCGGACTGGATGGTGTTGACCGCGGTGGATGCGGTGTCGGTGAACCACGCGAAGGTGGTTCCGATGAGCATTACGGCACAGATCGTGATTGCACAGATGCTGAGCAGCAACGCCCGTTTGCTGGACATGTTGGTTTTCATTTAAGTTTAACCTCCTTTAATCATCCCGTCGGCAGGGCAGTGGATGCGCTCCGTTTTGCCGACCGAAACAGAGGCATCAAGGGGTAGTGCGGAATATGAAAGCACCGTCGCGAGGCGGCGAGGCTGCCGTTTGCATAGGCGGTGGATTCATTGCTTTCATAACGCCGGGGATTCTGTAGGAGGCGGGGTGGAGGCCACCCCGCTGCTTTAATTATTTTGCCTGCACTGTCCACGTGCCACCGGATTCGACCATTTGCGGATCCTCCGGCAGGAAGAAGTGTGCGGTATTGTCCACGAAGGTTGTAGCTACGCCGCACGATTCAAACTTGATGCCCTGAACGTCGGATCACATCTTTGGGTCGTTGTTGTCGTAGGGCTTGAGCAGAGCGCGAAGATCGTCGTCCAGGAAGTCGTCAACGTCGTCATCGTCAGCCGGTACGGCGGGCTTAACAGCGGATTGGACAGCAGGCTTTGCGACGGGCTGCGAGGCCGGCTGCACGGGAGCCGTAGGCTCGACGGCTGCGCCATTGTTGAGCTTCTGCTTCATCTCCATCAGCTCCTGCATCATGCGCTGCGTTTCCTCGCGTTCCTCGCGGAGCTGATCGCGTTCCTTTTGCAGCTCGGTTTGCTGCTCCTTCTTATACTGCCGGAACAGGCGGACACAGCGCAGGCCCTCCATCAGGATCAGCAGCAGGAAGGGAAGGAGGATGCAGATGATATAGCCGGTAGTGGTTTTCAGAAACTGGAACAGGCGGCCGACCTTCGGGATGCTGCCCTCGTACTTACCGACCACATAGGGGTAGGTGACGACGGTGGAGTCATCAATGCCGGTGGTGGTGCCATAGGTGATAAAGCCCGGTTCGCCGTTTTCATCGGTCGTGAGCGCTCGGATCTTATGGGTCACGATCTCGCCGTAATTCTCAGTATTCTGCGAGGTATAGGCGACGATGTCGCCCTCTTTCAGTGTCGCGGGGTCCGTTTCCTTGACAAGAACGAGATCGCCCGCATCGAAATCCGTCGCCGACATGGAGTCGGACAGGACGATGAACGCCTTATAGCCGAACAGGTTGCGGTCGGCGCGGTCAAAGGTCCGGACCGACACAATTGTGAAGATCATCATGCAAACGGCGACCGCAACGATCAGCCAGACGAAGATATTGCGAATCACCCTCAAAGCCTTCATAGATCAAATCCTCCGTAATCAATCTTGCCGTATCTCAATCGAACAGGCGATTGGGATTGTTCTTGGTCTGCGTTGCGTCGGCGCACAGGGTAAAGGACAGCGAAAGGTTCTGCGCCGCGTTGCCGCTGTCCTCCGGGAAGTGGAAGCGTGCCGTCAGCGCCCGACGCTCGCCCACACGGAGCAGATCATCCGCCGCCGCTATGTTTTGCTTTGTCAGCTCCGCGGCCTTACCGGAATAGAGCGTCTTATCGCCGTCGAGAATGGTGACCTCCAGCACGTCGGCAAGGCCGCCGGACACCTGATCGAAGTAAAGACGGTAATACACATCCCACGTGCTCTCGTTTTCAATGAAAAACTCCTTATTCACCGTCATGCCCGGCTCGAACAGGAACTCCTCCTCGCGGATAATGGGCTTGCCGTCGTTCAGGTTGATTTTCACCGCGCCGGTCCGGAAGAGGTTATTCTCGACCGAAACCGAGGCGTAGACCAGTGCGAACGTCGTAATGGCAAGGCAAACTGCAAGGACCACGACCAGCGCGATCGCCCCGGTCAGCCGGGTAGCTGTCTTTTTCTTATCCATGCTCCTCACCCTTTCTGCGGCGGTATATGATCAGCACGATCAGGCAGGCTGCGCCGGAAGCAACCGCAAGCGTCAGCCACAGCGTGAAATGAGAATCCGTGCCGGTCGGCGGGGTCAGATTGCCTGTTTCCTCGATCCACCAGCGGAAATCGGCGATCAGGCTCTTTTGCTGATATTCGTTGCCGACCGAGGTGTCAAGGTAGGCCGTAATCTCGTAATACAGCTCGTCGGACGTGCGCTTGGCCGACGAGAGCTTGTGCGTCAGGCTCTTGGGCATATCGCGCATCAGACCGTCGTACAGCACCCTGCCGTTATCGGAAAGCAGGACGACGCGGACCTTCAGGACCTCGGCGAGCTTTTCATAGCCGGGGCGAATGTCGGCATGATAATGCACGGTGACCTTATCCTCATAGGAAACCTTGATGCGGAAGTATTTCGTTACCACATCGCCGGGGAACAGATTCTCAGCCTTGAACGGCGTGTTATCGTCTGCCTTTCCTTTATAAAGGTCGATCGTTGCAGCCTTGCGCTTGGAGGTACCGTTGTTATTCGACGGCTTAGTCGTCGCTGGGGCAGTGGCGGTCGTCGAGCGCTCCGTTGGGACTACGGTCGCATCCTCCGTAGCGGCCGTCGCCGCACCCGTGGGTTCGTCCGTTGCGGCCTCTGTCGGCTGCGTTTCCGGCAGCGTCGGGGCCGTTGACGTATCCAGAGAAATCAGGTTATCCGGCACGGAAACCGTTGCCTCGGACCCGCCGAAAAAGCCGTTGCTGATGAGCGTTCCGACCAGTCCGCCGAGGCTCAAAGCAAGCACAACGCCAAGAATGATCGCAACAAGACGCAGCTTCTTCTTTTTTTGCTCCATAACAGTTCTCACTCTCCGTCCAATACATTGCACCTTCGTGCAGAATCATACGGATAGATTATAGCACTACCTGCCGCATTACGCAAGCCCGTTTCATAGAAAAACGACAAGAATTTTCAATCTTATATCTATCATTCAATTTCCCGGCGGAATTCGACAAAAATCCCGTCCGTAAACGCGCTTGTCGCGTTTCCGGACGGGGTAAGCAGCGCTGTTATACGCCAGTCATGGATTCGAGCACCGTCATTTCCTCCGGATTGATGCCCTTGTGCATGGCGAGGCCTTCCTCGATATCAACGGAGCACGTTTTGCCGGAGCGGATGCAGATGAGGCGATTCTCCTCACCGTTGGCAAGCGAATCGACGGCGTGGTAGCCCATTCGAGTCGCCGTAACGCGATCGCGGCCGGACGGTGTACCACCGCGCTGGATGTGGCCGAGGACGGTCACGCGCGGGTCGATGCAGATCTCGTCCTTGATGCGCGCCGCAACGTCAAAGGCACTGCCGGCACCCTCAGCGACAACGACCATGTAATGTGTAAAGCCATTGAGGCGGGCATTGCGGATCTTATCGATGATCTCCGCCTCGAATTCATCCTTGTTCTCCGGCACCAGCACCGCCGTCGCACCGATGGCCAGGCCGACGTACAGCGCCAGATGACCGGCGTTGCGGCCCATGACCTCAACGACGGAGCAGCGCTCATGCGACTGCATGGTATCGCGCAGCTTATCGATGCACTCGATGGCCGTGTTAGCGGCAGTGTCGAAGCCGATGCAGTAATCGGTACACGCGATGTCATTATCGATCGTTCCCGGAATGCCGATCATCGGAATCCCCAGCTTGGAGAGCGCCAGTGCGCCGCGGAACGTGCCGTCGCCGCCGATGGCGACGATACCGTCCAGGCCGAGGAGCTTGCAGGTACACAGTGCCTTCTGGCGGCCTTCCTCAGTCATGAATTCCGTGCTGCGGGCGGTGTAGAGGACCGTGCCGCCCCGATTGATGATGTGCGCGACACTTTTTTCGTCCATGCGGACGAAATCGCCGTTAATCAGGCCGTTCCAGCCGCGCCGGATGCCCACGACCTCGATACCACGGAAGATCGCCGTGCGGACGACCGCACGGACTGCCGCATTCATGCCGGGCGCGTCGCCGCCGCTGGTCAGAACGCCGATTCGTTTCACTTTGCTTTCTGTCATAATTTATCACCTGCTCCCGCCGGTATCCCGACGAATTTTTTCTTTATTTTATTCTATTTTTCTCCGTTTGTAAAGTAGACAATTTGCCAAAGATGTGGTATGTTTGAGCTATCTTTTTCAGGAGGTTTTTGCGCCATGTTTGATGCTGCAAAAGTGAAATGTGAAGCGGTCGCGTGGATTCGCGGCTGGTTTGAGAAGAACGGAAAGGGCTGCAAGGCCATCGTCGGTATCTCCGGCGGCAAGGACAGCTCCGTCGCCGCCGCGCTGTGCGTCGAGGCGCTGGGGAAGGACCGCGTGATCGGCGTTCTGATGCCGAACGGCGAGCAAAGCGACATCGCCATGAGCCGCCTGCTGGTATCACACCTCGGCATTGAACATTACGTTGTCAATATCCATGACGGCTATCAGGGTCTGCTCGGCGAGGTGCGGCAGGCCCTCGGCACAGTCAGCCGCGATACGGAGATCAACCTCGCGCCGCGTCTGAGAATGTCCACGCTCTACGCCGTCGCCCAGAGCCGCAACGGCCGCGTCGCCAACACCTGCAATTTGTCCGAGGACTGGGTCGGCTATTCCACGCGCTACGGCGACAGCGCCGGCGATTTCAGCCCGCTGTCCATGCTCTGCGTCCGCGAGGTCAAGGCGCTCGGTAGGGAACTGGGGCTGCCGGAATGCCTGGTCGAGAAGGTCCCGATTGACGGCCTCTGCGGTCAAACCGACGAGGAAAAGCTCGGCTTTACCTACGCCACGCTCGACGCGTACATCCGCGACGGTGTCGAGCCGGACGCGGCCACCAAGGCCCGCATCGACCGGCTGTATGAGCTGAACCGCTTCAAGGTGCGGTTCATGGACGTTTTTCCGTATCAGCCGGAGTGACACCGCAATTCCGGACAGAGCGGCTCCTCCTGCGGCATCTGGAATGGACGGATGCGCGGTCGCTGACCGTCTGGCGCAACGACGCAGCCTGCCGCCGGTATCAGTGTTGGAAGCAACGAAGTCTGCCGCCCCTGCGGTGCTTCGTCCTGCGCTACCGCCGCAGCCGCCTGTTTTCCTTACAGCGGGAGCAGCACTACGCCGTCTGCCTGCGCGGCGGAGTGCTAATTGGTGATGTTACAATATTTTTTATTCGTAACAGTAGCGTCAGTGTCGGCTATACGGTCTTTCCTCCGTTCCAGCGGAACGGCTATGCCTACGAGCTGCTTTCCGCACTCCTGCCGCTGCTTCATGAGGTCTATCAGCTCGACATTTTTGCCCTCGTACATCCGGAAAATATTGCAAGCATTTCCCTGCTAAAAAAGCTGGATTTCTTTCTATCGCAGGAAAATTACGAAGAAAATGTAGACGTTTATACGCTGCCGTATCGCAAGCAGAAGGGGAGTGCGGCAACATGAGCAGACTGCGGAAGGGGAGCAGACGATGAAAACGCATACCGCTCCGGACGGGCATATGCGCGCACGCATACGACAGCGGGAAACGTCGAAGCTGCCTCATATCAAAGGAGAACTGCGTGATGATAACGATCGAAATAATGACGCGTGAGTTGTGCCATAAACTGTATCGGGATTTTCAAAACGACCCATGCATCTACGAAGATATGGCAAAATTTGCACCTTTTACGTATCAGGAAGCGTGGGTCAATGCCTATTTCGACCGCCAAGCCGCAAAGCAGCGCATTTACTTCGCCGTTATGCTTGACGGACAGCCCATCGGCGAGGTGCTTCTCAAACAGATCAATCAGGAAAACCGCTCCTGCGTTCTCGGCATTCATCTTCAAAATGATACCGTAAAAGGGAAGGGCTACGGAACGTGCGCCGAAACCCTTGCCATAGAATATGCCTTTGATCGTCTTGGGCTGGCGACCGTATACGCCGATGCCGTTCGGAAAAACACGCGCAGCCAACACGTCCTGGAAAAAGTCGGCTTCCGCTTCATCCGCGAGGATGAAACCTTTCGGTATTATAAAATCGAGCGGTCGGAAGCAAAAAAACAGCCCAACGAAGCTGCACCAACTAACTAACGACTGTCCCGCTTTCTGAAAGCCACGCCCGCACAACCCGGCAGGGAGGAAGCTATCTTTTTTTCGCCAGTTCATTTTCCGCATCGTTCAAACTCCAAGGTCTTTTACCGCTATTCCTACGAACGCAACAAAATAAAAATTTTGTTGCGTTCGGGGAGAGGTTGTGGTATAATTGGGACAGGATGGGTTTGGCGGCTTGGTTGGGCGGTTGCGTGGTGTTGGATTGCGGGTAACTCTCCAAAATCACAGCTTTGCGGTATTGACGGCCGGTGGCCTCGCACGAACCCTTCATTTACGGCAAAAAGCGATTGCACATGCCAAGCATTTATGTCCTCCAGTTTATTCGCTGTCGGTTGCACGATTACATATTTTCACAACTCGGAGTGTCACCTTGCTCTGATTTGATATTCTTGCACTGAATCACATAACTATCTATCCGTTTTTCGGAGGTTTACAATGAATCAATACGGTGATGCGCCACAGGTTTTGCGGGAGTTTCTTTCTTATCACGAAACCATCAAGGGCCAGTCGGCGCGGACGATCAGCGAATACTATCTTGATCTGCGGATGTTTTTGCGATTTATGAAGCTCATAAAGTCTGAAATGCCCTACAGCACGCCGTTGGAGGAAATTTCGATTCAGGATATTGATCTTGAATTCATAAAAACGATAACGATTACTGATATTTTTGACTACCTTTCCTATCTGGCCAATGACCGGCAAACGGACGGCGGTGATGCATCTGGTATCGGCGCGGCGGCGCGGGCGCGGAAGCTGTCGGCGATCAAGTCTTTTTACAAGTATCTGACCGTCCGCACGAAGCAGCTGACGGAAAATCCGGTGAAGGATGTCGAATATCCGAAAATTCGCAAGTCCCTCCCCCGCTATCTGACGTTGGAGGAATCCAAGCGGCTTCTCGCTGCGGTCGAAGGGCCGAACGCCAAGCGGGATTATGCAATTTTAATGCTATTTTTGAATTGCGGTATTCGGCGGTCGGAGCTGGTCGGATTGAATTTGTCCAATGTTTATGAGGACAGAATACGCGTCATTGGCAAAGGCAACAAAGAGCGCATTGTCTATTTTGGCTCCGCGTGTCGTGCGGCAATCGAAGCATACCTGCCCGAACGCAACAAAAAAGTACTGTCGGACAACAAGGCGCTGTTCGGGTCGCGGGATAATAACCGGATCAGCGTGACGGCCGTTCACCGGCTGGTGAAGAAATATATGCTGCTGGCGGGCCTCGATCCCTCGCAGTATTCCGCGCACAAGCTGCGGCATACCGCCGCAACGCTGATGGTTTCCAACGGCGTTGACATCAAGACGGTGCAGGAGGTTCTGGGTCACGAACACCTGAACACAACTGAAATTTACACCCACATCGAAAGCACTGAGCTGAAAATCGCGGCTGAGGCCAATCCCCTCGCCCACTTAGAAATGGAGAAACATCATGACTAATACGATCTTATTTGATTTGGACGGAACGCTGCTGAATACGCTGGAAGATTTGAAAAACAGCGTCAATTTTGCACTGAAAAAGTTCGGATATTCTGAAAAAACGTTGGAACAGGTCCGTGCCTCTGTCGGAAACGGCCTGCGGCGACTGATTGAGCTTTCCGTCCCGGAGGGTACATCAAGTGAAACTGTCGATGCCGTACTGGTAACGATGAAATTGCACTATCAGGACCATTGTGCGATAAAAACTGCCCCGTATCCCGGAATTTTGGAGCTTTTAGACCAGTTAAAGGCCGCTGGCTTCCGCATGGCGATCGTATCGAACAAGGCGGCGCCGATGACGGAGCAGCTTCGGCAAAAATTCTTTGCTGCACAGGTCCCGTTTGCCTTCGGCGAGTCGGCGGAGCTGCGGCGAAAGCCGTGGCCGGATATGCCGGTGGCCGCGCTGAAACAGCTCGGAAGCACTGCCGAAAGCAGCGTCTACGTCGGTGACTCCGAGGTCGATGTTCAGACCGCCAGAAACGCAGGAATCCCCTGCCTGAGTGTCGGCTGGGGATTCCGTTCGGCGCAGGAGCTGCATGACGCCGGTGTCTCTGAAATTTTCAACACACCGCAGGAACTTCTGAACGAGCTGCTTTCGCGTGCCTCTGCTTAAACTGTAACGGTATATTTTTAATTCCTACTAACATATTAGCAATAGGGTCAAGTATCATATCAAACTCTCCGGCGTAGCGCACCAGCGCTGCGCCGAATTTCATTTTATAGCAATGCAGACCGAATTTCGAATTCGCTTCGACCGGCTCTCCCTCCACGCCGCGCAGATCGAACCGGTTGCAGCCGTTTTCAATCGCGTCGCACTGCATTTTATATTGCAGAATCTCATTCGGGTGCAGATACAGGTACGCGTTGTCGGAACAGCCGTAGAAAAACGATGCCGTCGTCCCATAGCGAACCATAATCGTCGCCGCGATCGTCTGTCCGTTATTCCTTGCAAGATAAAGCGTCGCATTTTTCGGCATCTGCGTTAAAATATCGTGAAAATACCGCTCCGGTCGGGGCGTAAAACCGTTCTTTTTCGCGGTCTGAGCCATCATGCGGCAAAAATCCGGCAAATCCAGAACGCTGCCGTGGCAAATTTCCAGACCGTTTTGCTGCGCCAATCGGACGTTCCGCCGCATCGACGGATGGTAACGCAGCAAAAGCGTTTCTGATGTTTGGCCGGTCAGGTCAATGACGTAATTATACCGCGCTTGAAACAGAGAAAAATCTGTGGCTGTTTTCAGCCGAAAGCCGTATTTTTTCAGGAATTCGACCTTTTTACTGTCTGTTTCGTCGATTGCCGGGTCAATGCGCAGAAGATATGCCTTTCGCTCCTTTCCGAGCGTCCGCGCAGCAATCAGAAGCTCCACAGCAGTCGCGTTATCCAGCGCGACCGGCCCGCGCGGGGCGTACAGCAGACAGCGGTTCAGGCCGTGCAGCCGATGCTCCAGCAGGGCCATCGTGCCGCGAATCTCGCCCCGCGCGTTGCGGCAAATGAGGCCGAACCACCCCCAGTCCGACTTCACGCGCCCCCAGAGGGAGCTTTGCAGAAAGCTCCCGTTTTCCTCCACAAAAGCGTCCAGCGCTGCAGCGCCGTCCAACGCAACTCGTTCGATCATAGATAACATCCTCCCTTAGAACAAGTATGTTATACCATGCGATTGCATCACGATTGGCGCAGGAATGTATCAGAGTTGTATCACGGCGTTTTTTCGTTTACGGCGGTATCGTCAGGATATTCGCCGGTGAGAATCCATTGGGCATTCTCCGGCGTTTCGATGCGCCATGTTAGGACTTGCATAACCGTGCTGTAATGCAGCGAGAAGCCAACGCTCACACCATCGACCGTGAAGCGCTGTGCATAAAGATAGTAATCAATTGAGGGGTCAGAAAGAAACAGCCATGTGCCGTAATCGTCTTTTTGCTCCGCGCCGTAGTATTCGGCCCAATCCGGGGCCATCCCGTTGACGTAAGCGGTGTTCAGCATATGGCTTTCACTGTCCACTGCATACGGCTCATAGGTGTTTAAGGAAATATAAATTACTTTATAGGTCTGTGTATCGAGCAATACATAGGTTGTTCCGTCATAATATTGGACGCGGTATACCGAAAGGCTTTCGCCTAGGTCCGCATCCAGCAGGACAGACCGGCTAATCTCAAACGCTTCGTAGGCGAGCAGCCATTCGTGGACAGCACTGCTGATGAGGTTTTTTTCTTTCAGCGTGTCCAGCTCAGCATAATAACGGTCACGAATCTCCTCATCGTCCGTGATGGCACCGAAATCAAACTGTGCGGCGCGGTCTTGACGGGCGATTAGGGCGAGCTTCTCGCCCATAGAGAGGCTTGCACCGGTTCCCTGCCACGTCGGCGTGACATCCGCAGAGGCAAAAACGCGGCTTTCCATGCGCTTCTCCTTTGCCGACAGCAGCAGGCCGGGCAGCAGAAACGCCCCAGCCAGAATCAAAAGCGTTGGAAGCAGCCACCAAAAGCGTTTCATGCTCCCTCACCTCCAAACATCAGCGTTACCGCCGTCCCATTCCCCGGCTCACTGCGAAAGGAAAGTCGGGCGTGATGGACCTCGGCAATCTTTTGGCAGAGGGCGAGGCCCAGGCCTGCGCCGCCCTCGGCTCTGGCGCGGGATTTATCGACCATGAAGAACGGCTCGATAATGCGCTTAAGCTGATCGGCAGGGATGCCGCGTCCGCGATCGATCACACTCAGGCTGTAACCCGCCTCCGTACGGAGGCCGCGAAGCAAAATCACGCTGCCCTCATCGGAGGCCTTTCGCGCATTATCGATCAAATTATACAGCAGCGTCTTGAACAGCTCAGCAGCCAGTGGCAGCGTGCAGTCCTCGACGCGGATTTCCAGGGAAATACGCTTCTGCCGCAAATGATAGGCAGCGCTGTCCGCTGTTTCCTGCACAAGGCGCAGGATGTGGCACGGCACCAGCTCCGGCGCTTCCTTTTCCAGCGCAAAAAGGTCCAGCAGAGCGAAGGAGAGCGCCTCCAGACGCCGGCCCTCCTTAAAGATATAGTTCGCCGCATCCATTTGCAGGCGCGGCGGGAGCTGGCGGCTGCGGAGGGTGTCGGCGTAGCCGATGACGGACGTGAGCGGGGTCTTCAGCTCATGGGCAAAGCTGGCAGTGAACTCCTTCTGCCGCTCGACCGCGTCGTTCAGCTCCCAAATTTTATGCTCCAACGAGTCAGCCATGGCATTAAAATCCTGCGCAAGCTGCCCCAGCTCGTCCTTCGAGCGCACGGAAACGCGCCGCTCGTAATGTCCGGCGGAAAATTGCTTCGCCGTCCGCGAGATGCGGCGGATGGGCCGCGTCAGCACCACGGTAAAGAGTGAGGTGATCAGGGTGCAGACCACGAGAATTGCCGCCATGATAAGACGGCTGCGGCGAAGGTTGTCCCGCGCCGCCGTAAAGATCGAAGTTGCCTCTTCGCAAACCTCCATCGTGTAGGTCCGCTCCAGCAGCGTCGTTTTCTGCCGGGAGAGCAGATAAACCGTTTCGCCCTCACGGACGACAGTCGTTTCCATGCTTTCTCCGCAATCGCCCGTTGGCAGCAGTGCGATACCGCTGGTCAGGTAGATCAGCTTTCCGTCTGCATCCGTTACACGGAACTGATAGCTCTGGCTCAGGTTGCCTTCGCGCAGGATGCTTTGCAGCAGCTCGTCGGGTTGCTTCTGGAACGAAAACACGCTCTGCCCGACGACGAGCGCCTGTACCGTCAGCGTGAACATCCGCAGCTCCTTCTGGCTGTCCTCGATCGCTGCGTCGAGCTGCGCCGAGAAAACGTCGCTCACCAGCAGATAGCTGCCGAGCGAAAGCGCCAGCGCAAGCAAAATCGTCACCGCAACGATCATTTTCCACGTAAATTTCAAGTCGAAACCTCCAAGCGATAACCGACCTTATAGATTGCGACGAGCTTATCCTGCCAGCCGAGCTTTTTTCGCAGGCGCTGCACGTGCAGATCGACCGTGCGGCTGTCGCCGGTGTATTCGTTCTCCCAGACGCGCTCATAGATCGTATCGCGAAAGAGCGCAATATTCCGGTTGCGGACGAACAAGAGCAGCAGCTCGTATTCCTTATGCGTCAGCGTAACCGGCACGCCGCCGCGCGTGACGAGCATGGACCTCGGTTCGATGACCACGTCGTTGATGACATAGCGCTCCTCGGTCTTTCCGGCGCGGCGCAGGACAGTTTCGACCCGCGCGATCAGCTCCACGATCTCAAAGGGCTTCACCAGATAGTCGTCCGCACCGGCACGGAGTCCCTGCACGCGGTCGTTCACGCTGCCCAGCGCCGTGATAAAAATCACCGGCGTTCCCGTCGGACGAATTTGCTCCATCAGCTCAAAGCCGTTCGCCCCCGGCAGCATGATATCCAATAAAATCAAATCGAATGTCGTTTCCTCGATCAGATCCGCCGCAGCCATCCCGTCGCCGACCGTGACACACTGATAGCCGCAGGCCGTCAGATTCATGTCGATCAGATTTGCAATTGCTTTTTCGTCCTCAACGATCAGAATTTTCATGTACTCTACCTCCCGCGCCTATTTTGCATCAGAATTGTATCAATTTCCCATCATCCGGTGCGCGGAATCCCGAAAATATTTTACCACACTTTGCCGTATATGGCAAGCCGCCGGGGTTGCTGTTCCCCGGCGGTGGATTTGGCGGGCTAATCCTGCCGTTCGTGCTGCGTTCCGAAGTAAAAGGAGATCACGACGGTGAACACCGTGATGAACTCCTGCGCGGAGACTGTACCCTTGCCCGCAAGGACGCAAAAAATCACCGTCAACAGCACCGTGACGATGGATTTCACGCACAGCAGACGGCTCAGCCGCTCCTTCATGCTCTCACCCCCGCACCATTCTATGCGTGGGCGCGAATAAACGCGAAAGCCCTGCCGCAAGTGGCTTGCGGCAGGGGCTTCAGCTTGTCAAAAAAGTCCTCACGGACTTTTCCG
>OIZL01000427.1_pt1 | contig 31831 bp, 32 predicted proteins | sample 1588541 | NCBI WGS metagenome assembly OIZL01 (sample SAMN03283285) | human gut metagenome | biome: human-associated habitat; material: feces | host: Homo sapiens | place: Peru | collected 2012 | reverse complement strand
GCATTTTCTGGTATCGCACCAGTTCCAGCATACTTCTTCCGTTGCGCTTATACACTCTTAACTGAGCCATTTTATCTGCGCCAATAACAGACCAGCCCAGCGGTCTGGAACTTAATCTGTCCGAAAAAATATGACTGATATGCCCTTCAGCACTGCAATGAATGTTGTCTTTCCTGTTTCTTACGCCAGTCATAATGGCAGACCAGTGCCCAAGTATATATTTCTTAGATGCCTCCACTGCCTTTTGCTTACTTTCAGCTTCCGTTAATTCAATTATCTCGTCAAATGTTTTTTCAGCCAGCTTCTTGTTTTTCTTGTTTATGGCATGCCAGATTTCACTTCTGGCATCAGATGCGGAGTCCATAAGGTGTGAAGTTGCCGCTACAATGTATTTATGCATATGATATTTATCCAGTACGAACTTTGCTTTGCTATGAACCTTTGCTCCATACTTAATCCAGTCTGCTCCATCCCCATTTACATAAATGTGTTCGATAGAATCCTCATCATAAGCATTTGCAATGTAATCAAATACTTCCTTCCACAGACGGTCCGTTCCTTCTGGACCCTGATACCCACCACCGAAATATTTAGCATTAATTAATTCATGTCTATCATAGTCAGCATCAATTCCCTCATAAATATAAACTAATTTAGGCATAAAAGTGTTGCTATTAGAAATCTTTACATCACCCTTCTTCTCTAAATGCTGGAGAGATACATGGTCTTCATCAGCATCTATATATAAAGTTTTAACTGACTTCTTTTCATCTGGAGCCTCGAGTAGTGGGAAACATAATGGATGAAGTTTCTCCATAACGGTTTCCTTGCTTACTACAGCACCGGAAATGCATGCATTTGTCCCACCTTTGCGATAACTGCTATCTGCAGCCTCTTCAAAAATCCTCGCAACAGCATCCTCTGTTAAATATTCATTTTTTTCAAATCCAATAAGAGTGTCTAACAGATAGCAGCGTTCTCCTGTCTTCTTATTCCTGAAATATGTTCTGAAATAAGTGACTTCTCCAAGCGAAGTCAGCCTGGTAATCGGATCACGACGAATTATTTCCCAATCAGGACGAAGATTCCTGCGTTCACGTAAAACGGTATCATAAAATTCCCATTCTTCTGCAATCATGGAACATCCTAATTCCACTACACTTTTAGTTACTCCTTCTACCATTTCAGCAATTTTAGAAAGATTTGATGAATAGGAAACAAAAATATCTTCTAACTTTTTTACCCCTTCTGTCTGAAAATGTTGTATACTTTTAATCATGAAAGCACCCTCCTTTGGATTTTTGTTTTTCGTCAAACTCAATCCTAACATAAGGAACAGGTGCTTTCTTCTTTTTCTATTAAATTTCCCTACAAAAACTTTACCCTAGCTTCTTTTTTTGTATAAATGACTTCCGGCAATGACGCATCTAAAGCAGATTTGACATATTGCTTTGATATGATTGTTTCCAAACGCTCCATTCCATATGCGCCATATCCTGTTTCAGCACAAATATCATCTATATTTCTGGAATGTTATCCGACAATGCAAATTGCAAAAGAAATCAACATCTTCTTTTTTAAATCAACGCCTGCATTTTATCATACCACCGTTCTTTTGTAAGATAAGTAAAATGCTCCGTTCTGACATCACCCATAAGTGTACAGGGTTTATTCTCTTCCGTATGATGATATTGGAAACCACATTTCTCCTGACATCGTTTTGATTTCTCATTTCCGTCATAATATCCGCACCACATAGCACTGCAGCCTAAATCTAAAAAAGCATGTTTCTGTAATGCTCTGACCGCTTTAGGAATCAATCCCTGCCCCCAGTATGGAACGCCTATCCAATATCCGATTTCTATTTCATCATCAGCTGCTTTGGTGTGCGACTGAGCCGGCGGAATCAATCCGATGCTTCCGATTGCAACATTATCTTCTTTTAAACATACAGCATAGGTCTCATCCGCCGACAGAACATTTTTGATGATCTCTCTGCTATTCTCCACACTTGTATGGACTGGCCATCCTGCTACAGGCCCAACCTCCGGATCCCTGGCATATTGATATAAACTATCTGCATCATCCTCTTTCCATGGACGAAGTATTAATCTCTCTGTTTCTAATATCATAATCTACTCCTTTACCAACTGTTTTCTGATATGATTTATAATCGAATCAAACACCACCGGGGGCATCCTTACGATCCGGCTCCACATTCGAATTCCCTGATAAACATACAGAATCACATTAACAATCTCATCAATTTCCACTGCATTGAACTCGTCTCTTGAAATACCATATTTAATAAGATCTGACCATTTCCGCTCACCGACTTCATGAAAGTGGTTCATCCTATCGTCAGAACAGGTACAGGCATATTCATACATCGCAAGCGACAGCGAATCTTTGGCATGTTCCATCTCATCCCGCATCAGCGTCAGTGCCCTGTCAAGAATATCAACTGCTGACATTCCCGCTTCCATTTCCTTTTCAAAATTCATTTCATCTTTCTGGTTCATCTTGTCAAGAATTGCCTCAAACACTTCCCTTGTACTTCCAAAATGACTGTACAGTCCGCCTCTGCTCATTCCGGTAGCTTCGCAGATATCCTTCATTGTAATCTTATTAAATCCTTCTCTTGCAAACAATTCGTATGTTACGGACAGGATAGTCTCTCTTGTACGTTCTTTCTTACTGATCATTTTCGCATCTCCATTTTCGACATTCGTGTCGATTTTGTCAATATAAAATAAAAATAGAAGTCCGGGTGCTCCCAGACTTCTTCCATTTTGCATCTTTTACCGTTAAATTTTTTCTTTCATGTATCACTGCCCTGCCGGATCATTCACCCGTGTCATTATTTTTTCATCCGCCAGAACTGTTTATACATCCTTCTCTTGCCGCCGCGTCTTGCCATCGCTCCAAAATCCTGGTCAAATTCTTTCTGTTCTTCTTCTGTCATTGCACTGTTCGCTACAAAAAGTCCAATTCCAATAATAATTGCAGTGATTCCAAACAGGAATATCCAGATAAATTCATACCATGGATCCCCGTCTAAGATCGACTTAATTCCGACCGGCAGGATCGTGATTCCAAACAAAATATAAAAATACCGTGCGATACGGGTTCTTGGCAGTATCGCGCAGAAAAATCCAAGCGCAAAAATACTGGCCACGCAGACAATCTCATCTGCCAATAACAAATTTTCCATTCTTTTTACCTCCCCTGAAATAACTCTGTGGCACTTTATTTACCACAGAGTTGTTTTATCACACTGCTTTTATTTTGCAAGCAACGATCCATCCCGCAAAATGATGGCAAGCATCTGCGGCGAATCCATTTCTATTTTTATCTGTCCCTGCTCTGCCAGTCTTTTCACCTGGCTTCTGGAAAGTCCGGTCGCATCCGCGATCTGTTTCTCTGCGCGGATCTTCAATCCACACGGATTATTGATCTTTACAGATATTTCCTGTCCTTTTGCATCCTCCTCTGCCAATATTTCATTTTGTTTTTCTATGTGATACTTTATATTTTTCATATCAACTGCTGCTCTGTTTTTCTGAAAGAATTTCAGATCTCTGCCAAAGCTTTCCGCAAATTCTTCATCGTTTGCAAGAAATCTCTGATAATCCTCCGCCCGGATCGCAGCCGGTCTTTGCCTTTCATGAACCGACAGATTCCATGTGTGTTTACAGTTTTCACACTGATAGATCAGCCAGACATCCAGCTTATTTCCGTTGGCATTAACGCGGAATTTATTTGTGTTCTTAAAATGTGTTTTCCTGCCACATCCGGCACAGTTACGGATAACCGGAAAAGATTCTTCTACAACAATTTCATATTCAATTTTCTTTAAATAGCTCATTTGCATCTCCTGTCATTTTTCGGATCAATGCGTAAGCTATTACCTTCTATATTTTATTTGCAATAGCCACGCTATGCAAACATAACCGGTGTCGTCATAAAACATGCCTCCTCTCTGCTGTTTTTAGTCTAGCAGAGTTTTTTCATCCGATACACCTCATCCTTTTTTCTAAAAAAAGATGTGCCAACTTTTGTCAGCACACCTTTTTCATCTTTTCCTGTCTGATAATACGCTGTATACTTTTTTCCGATAAACAATATCCATCCGCCAGTTCATTGATCGACCTTCCTGCCAGCCGCTCCTGATAGATTGCTTCATTCCTGCGCTCAAGTTCACATCGATAGGTCGTCTGTTCTCCCCAGTTTCGTCTGTTTCCCTGCTTTCTCGGAATGTAGATATTGGTTCCGTCCACATACTGCTGTATCAGTTCTATCATTTCAAGGGGCAGAATCTCTTCTGCTTTTATATAGCCCATGTTTGCCTCCTTATTTTCTTTTTGCTTTAAGGACAGCATTGGCTATAACAATCTATTTCCTGCAATAGCCAGTGCTATGCAAACATAACATATCTTTTCATAAAATTTTCTTTCCTCCCGCCTTACTCTTTTTATATTTTCTTATTCTAGCAGATTTTGGTAAAAAAGTATATGTATTTTTCGACATAATCATTTCACACTCAGATAGCGGATCATATGCGCATACCCTTCTTTTGCCTCCGGAACAAGCGGCATCACCGAATAACAGTGATACATTCCTTTTCCGACCTCAAGTGTCACCTTTACGCCGCACGTCTCCATCCGTTTTCGGATAGAATCCGCCGCCGCCGAAAACAGTTCATCCCCGCCAAAGCAAAGATAGGCTTCCTTCAGTCCGGTATAATCCCCGAGCTGCAGATAGCGCATATATTCCGGGACATCCTTTCCCGCCGCCATGCCGTCAAAGATCGTCTCTAAGGATTTCCGGCACATGACAAGGTCTGTATGATCTAATGCTTCTGCCTTTTTCTTTTCCTCCCCGGAATAAAGCATGGTGCCCGGTGAGGATACATAAAATTTTCCCGGCATCGGAAGGTTTTCTCCCGTTGCATTGATATGGGAGATCAGCCCAAGCGCATGGTTTCCACCGGATGAGCCCCCTAAAAACGCAATGTTCTCCGGCTTATAGGTTTTTAAAAGTTCTTTGTACAACACATAGAGCATATCATAAACATCAAAAAGATTATGCTTTGGAACGAGCGGATAGTACGGCAAAAACATATCTCTCCCGAGCTCCTTTGCCAGTCTGATCTGCTCTTTCGCCTGTGCAGGCTTTGGATACTTTAACATTCCTCCCCCGACCACATAGATACATGCTGACTCCACCGGCTTTTTATGTTTGACATGAAGCACGGGCTGGCCTTGCACCTGAAAGATTTCAAAATCCAGTTCGGGATCGGACAACTTTGGAATATCCGGAACCGCATCCGCCGTCTTAAATTTCTTCTGCAGTTTCTCATACGGCTCTGCCATAAATTTCTGCATATGCATCAACCGGAATATTTTTTTGATCAATGTGTATTTCACAGACATACCTGTTCCTCCCGCTTTCTCATTTTTTTAACAGTTCGACGAGCTCGTCTTCCCCTTGTTTCCCTGATCTTTTATTTTATAAATCCAGCATGCACCTTATGATCTCATGCATCTCTGCTTCCATAGCCTGTCTGCTTTCCAATGACTCACCCACTCCGAACACGGCAAATACAATGCTGTATGCCCGCATGTTTGGATCCTCAACCCGAAAAATGCCTTCTCTGTTTCCACGCTCTATGATCTTTACCATGCATTCTTTCAGCCTGCGGTATACCGGAAGGCGGATCACATCGAAATTCTGCATGAATTCTTCCTGCTTCATTTCACTTCCGACATAATTTATCGTCGATTCAAACTGCTGTCCGGTCAGTGTGATGATCCGGTCTAAGATCTCCGTCACCGGTATACTTGTGTCTTCACATGCCGCTATGATATATTCACCGGAAGGATTGCCTCTTTCTTTCCTCGGTATCATTCATCCGTTTTGTCATTTCCGCTCTCCTTAATGACTTTTTGTCATTTACATTGTAAATCAAAGGCACATCAAATACAAGTGTCGTTTTTTCTCTTTCAAACTTTTCTTCCAGCTGCTTTTTCACAACTACCTGCTTACAGGAATTCATAAGTCCCTGTTCAAAATTTTCCGCCCCATGCCCGCCTGCTTTATGGCAGCGGATACGGCGGTCCTCCACGATCTTATAGCCCGGACAGAAAAAATTATCGTTTAATGTCACCACTCCCTGCTCTAACGCGGCGGACGCCGTGATGATCTTGAACGTCGATCCCGGCTCATAAGTGTCATTGATGCATGGATTCCGCCACATCTGATTTAACAGTTCCTGTTTTTTTGCTGCATCCATGTCCGTTCCCACATCATAATTTAATACAAACGGCTCATTCAGATTGAATTCCGGGACATTCGCCATCGCGTAGATCTCGCCGTTTTGCGGATTCATGATAAGGATGCTCACATGATCCGCCTGCTTTTGCTCCATAACTTTTTCCGCGACCTGCTCGGCATACATCTGGATATTATAATCTATGCTGATGACCAGATTATTTCCATCCACCGGATCCAGACGGCTCTCCCCCGCATTTTCAATTTCCACACCGCGCGCATCCGTAAGTGTCAGTATCTTTCCGTTGGTTCCCTGCAAATAATCATCATACTTTACCTCAAGCCCGATGATCCCCTGATTGTCCCCGCCGGTAAATCCAAGCACTTTGGACGCGAGCGTGTCATAAGGATAATACCGTTTGTAATCCTCATCCACCTTTACCCCGGCAAGCCCGTACGCCCGGATCGCGTCTCCGACCGACTTATCCACGTTTGTCCTGACACGCTCGATCGAGCTTACTTTCTCCACACGCTTCCGCACGGTTTCCTCGTCTATCCCAAGTTCTTTCGTAAGCACCCGGATCACCGTTTCCGGATCTGTCACCTGGCTGTGGATCACGGATATCGTACACACTGTACGGTTCGCCGCAAGCACGACTCCGTTGCGGTCTAAGATCTGACCGCGCGCCGCCTTGATGTCACGTTCTCTTTCATGCAGATCTTTCGCCTGCTCCACATAATATTCCGACCGGAACACCATAAGATACACCAGTCTGCCGATCAGAACTCCGGTCATAAGAAAGATCAGCGCAAATACCACCATTATTTTTTTCCGATAAGCCGTTTTATTCCGATACAAAAAAAACCTCACAAAAACCGTTGTTTCTATCCTATTACGTTTTTTGTGAGGTTATGCTTTTATTCTTGCGTCATTCCGATGTCACGACATCCACATCATTTGTGACTGCCGGACCGGTGGTTGCCGCGCCCTGTTCCGCGATATCGCTCGAAGGTGTATCGGTGGTTCCTTCTTCCGCCTGTGTCTGATCCGGTACCGCTGCGTCTGCCTGCTGTCCGCTCGCTGCCGCATTCGCCGCCTCGATCGCCTGCTGTTTTGCTTCCGGCAGAGTCGGGTTGACCGGCATCTCAGCCGCCATCGGCTCATCCGGATAAATATTCAGATACGGAAGCGTTTCCGCAAATATTTCCTGCGCAATTCCCTGCGCGTAGCTGCTGTGTGCTTCATCTTCCGCGTTCGGCTCATCTACAATGACATAAACCATGAGCTGCGGTTTTTCCTGCGGCGCATATCCGATAAAGGATACAAGATAATTTCCCTGTCCACGCGGGATCTTCTGCGCGGTTCCGGTCTTTCCACCCATGGAATATCCGTTTACCTTGGCGTATTTTCCGGTTCCTCCCTCGGATACCGTAGAATACAGATATCCCTTGATCTTTTCAGAAGTTGCTTCCGAAACGGTCTGTTTGATCAGTGTGTTGTCCATGGTCTGGATCGTATTTCCGTCTTCATCCGTGATCTTTTTTACTACATGCGGCTGATAATAATAGCCCCCGTTGATCAGTGAGCAGAACGCTCCGCTCATCTGGATCATCGTCGTGTTAAAGTTCTGACCGAATGAGTTGGTTGCAAGATCCACTGCCGTCATGGAATCCCTGGTATAGATCAAAGAATCGGTTCTCGCCTCGCCCGGAAGATCGATATTGGTCTTTTGACCGAAGCCAAATATCTTCTGATACTCCACAAAGTTGTCCACACCGATCGCATAGGACATCTGCATCAGAGCGTCATTGCAGGAATTCATCAGTGCTTCGCGGATCCCTTCGAGTCCATGTCCATTCCGGTTTACACAGTGGATGGTAGAACCGGATACCAATTCCGACCCATCGCAGAGATACGTCTCATCTCCGCTTAACGTACCGGTTTCAAGTCCCGCCGCCACGGTAAACGGTTTTGCCGTAGATCCCGGCTCATACGTTTCCGTGAGACAGTAATTCTGCCACAGTCCGTTTAACGCGTCGAGTTTTTCATCATCGCTCATCGCATCGATCTGTTCCTGTGTATAATACGCGCTCAGGTCTCTTGGATTGCTGGAATCATAGTTCGGGTACTGTGCCATTGCGAGCACTTCCCCGTTCTGCGGATTCATGACAACGACCGCCGTATGCTTGCTTCCCGCGCCCTCTCTGGCAACGTTTGCATTGTCGATCTGGAACTGCGCGACTTTTTCTTCTACAATGGACTGGATGTTCAGATCGATCGTGGAGACTACGACATTTCCGTCTTCCGCCGCCTTGATCGTCTTTTCAAAATTGTTGTCCGAATTCAGATAGCCGTACTCTCTGCCGTTTATCCCGTTTAGCGTACTGTTGTAGGAATTTTCGATCCCCGCCATTCCGACATTTCCGGATGTGGTAAAGCCGATCACCGAACTGCCGATCGATCCGTAAGGATATTTGCGGATGTATTCTTTTTCAAACCATACGCCGTCAATATCCGGATTGTTTTTCTTGTCCTCCTGTAAGGTCACAAAGCCCTGGATCTGGTCATACGGAAGACGCTTTTCCAGCACATTGTACTGCTTGTTCGGCTCATTCTGGATCAGCTGTCTAAGTTCATCCGCGTTCAGATCCGGGAAACACTGCACTAACGCCGTGATCGTAGGCTCGATCTTCTTCTCATCGTTGTTTAATACCTTACAGTCCAAAATCACATTATAGACATCGGTACTGGTCGCAAGTATCGTTCCTTTCGTATCCACGATGTCCCCGCGGCGGTACGGTATGGTCGAGCTGTCGTACTCCTGCTGGGACAGCACGATCTTTTCATACTTCGCGCCACTCGTGTATTCAATATACATCAACCTTCCGATCAACCCAATCAAAGCCACTGATATCAGTGAAAACACGATCAGCAGCTTCTTTTGCATCTTTCTTGAAAATCTGGTTGGGATTTTTTTCTTTCTTCTTTTTTCTGTCACTCCATCACCCTGTTACGTCTCTCTATTTTGACGGAATGTCACTGTACTGGTTCATATAGTCATCGTTCGCGATCTCATAATACATGATCTGATCGGAAGACGCATAGACCATGCCAAGCTGATTTACCGCAACATCCTTCACATGGTTTAAGTCCACGGATGTCTCGATCCGCTTTCTCGTAGCCGCATTGTCTGTTGTAATATCCGTCACCTGGCTCTCCAGTCTGGAGATCCGGCTCATGCGCTCGGTAAGATCTGACTGCAGCTTGATATATGCCACACAGGACAGACACGTCAGTAATACTGCCATTGACAAAAACATAACATAACCGCGGTTCATGCGCAATGCTTTTTCCTGATTTCTTCTCGCCACACGTTTGTTATGCCGTCTTCTCGCTTCCTGCTCTCTGTCAATATGTTCTCTCCGCCGTTCCGGAACATTCGGAACCGTTTCCACTCTGCGCACGGTATTTCCGTCTACATAAGTGTCTGTTGTATAAACTCTCTCATAACGATCCATCCGCCGTCTTGTTTTCATTTTCATCTCTCCCTCTTTTCTGTCTTACTTCACTGTCTTATGTCGTTCAAACACTCTGAGTTTTGCACTCTTTGCGCGCTTGTTCTCTTCGAGTTCTTCCTCTGACGGCAAAATCGGTTTTCTTGTGATCACTTTGCCCTTTGAAACATTTCCGCACACGCACACTGGAAATTCTTTCGGGCAGGTACATGGGTTTTCATTTTTTCGAAAACTTGTCTTAACGATCCGATCCTCCAGGGAATGGAATGTGATAATGCAAAATCTTCCGTCATCTGCCAGAAGATCGATCATCTCATCCAGGTTGTCCTGTAAAACTTCAAGCTCACGGTTTAACTCTATCCGGATCGCCTGAAACGTACGCTTTGCCGGGTGTCCGCCCGTCGCCTGTACCTTCATCGGTATGGATGCCCTGATGATCTCTGTCAGTTCCCCGGTTGTCTCGATCTCTTTTTTCTGTCGTTCTTTTACAATATGCTTTGCAATGTTCTTCGCGAAACGATCTTCCCCGAAATCACGGATGATCCGGTAAAGCTCCTGCTCGGAATATCCGTTTACGATATCCCTTGCGGTCTTGCTCTGTCTTTGATCCATCCGCATATCAAGCGGTGCGTCTTCTTCCCGGTAAGTAAACCCGCGTTCCGGCGTATCCAGCTGAAACGATGACACTCCGAGATCCAGAAGGATCCCGTCCACCTGTGTGATCCCGATCTTTTGCAGTTCGGATTTCATTGCCGCATAGTTGCTTCTTATAATAGTTACACGATCCTTATACTCTGCAAGGCGCTCTGTCGCTGCCGCGATCGCGTCCGCGTCCTGATCGATCCCGATCAGCCTTCCCTTATCGGAAAGACGCTTCGCGATCTCATAGGAATGTCCGGCTCCGCCAAGTGTTCCGTCCACATAGATCCCATCCGGCTTAATATTTAAATTTTCTATTGTCTCCTGAAGTAATACCGATTTGTGGTTAAATTCCATTGTCTCCTCCAACCTTCAATTAAATACCAAGTCCCAGATCTGCCATGTGCTCCGCGATCTCATCCATATCGTCATACGAATTGGATTCCTGCCATTTATCCTTGTCCCAGATCTCCACCCGGTTAAAGACACCGACCGAAACAACATCCTTTTCGATTCCGGCATATTCGCGCAGAACGACCGGAAGCAGGATTCTTCCCTGCTTGTCTACCTCACAGCTTGCCGCGCCCGCGAAAAAGAACCGCGCAAACTTTCTTGCATCTTTTGTAGTAAGTGGTACATTGCGGAATTTTTCTTCGATGTTTTCCCATTCACTTTTCGAATACACGAATAAACAGCCATCCAGTCCCTTTGTCACAACAAATTCATCCCCAAGCTGTTCTCTGAATTTGGACGGAACGATCAGTCTGCCTTTTGTGTCAACTGTGTGATTGTATTCTCCCATGAACATAGAACACACCTCGGCCAGTAAACAGGTATCCTGTGAGTTTTGGAATGTGAACCACTTTTTGCCACATCATCCACCACTCAGCACCATCATCTACCACTTTCCTCCACTTATTGAATAATAATACCCCTTTCCGGTAAAAAAAGCAATAAAAAATACGCAAAAACCAAAAAGGTTTTTGCGTATTTTGTCTGAAACATATCTTTTCTTTGTTTAAGCGCCCTCCGCTTCGCAGAGTTCCACATATTCCGCGATCAGCTTGTCAAGCTTTACACTGAGCAGATAGCTCACATCGTAATCATTTAAGGTTTCCAGGGAATGATCCAGTCTCTGTCTTGCGTCCTCAATCTCTGTCTGCAGTATTTCTTTTCTTTGTTTCACCATCTCGTTCTCCAAAAATTTCTTTTTATCAGAATTGCTGCACATGCCGCTTTTGTTTTGCCTGCCGGAAGAACTCCGTAATACTGTGCACCGCCTGCTCATTCATCACCACGATGCTTTTTATATCTTCTTCCACGCCCTTTTTCCTTTCCAGATACTCATCATGGCTTTTCTGGATAAACGCGATCAGAGCCTCAGGCGTCTGAAATTCGATCGTCTTTTTCGCATGTTCCAGCACTTCCGGTGTCTTCAGGTATTCCCGCAGACTTATTTTTAATTTTTCCTCATACGCGCAGTGATCTTTCAGATTTCCCGGATAGATCTTATTATGCGGAAACGTAAAATAATCTGCCAGATAATGTGTTACCTGTCCCAGATTTCTATAATATTTTGATTTTTGTCTTTTGTACTTTTTCTGATAGTCCGAGGAAAGCCGCTCTATTTCTCTCTTTACCTGCGGAAAAGTTCCGGTTATCTCATGCTTCTTATATAAGAAAGAAGGCTTACAGTCCGGAAGTATGCTTCCTATATAGAAAGATAACTTGTGCTTCCTTAAATCTCCGTCGTCCAGATTTCTCACCAAATAGCGTGCCAATGAAATGTGCGATTTCTTTCTCATTCAAAATCCCTCCATGACCTGTGAAAAACATCCGTAGAAGCTTACATAGGTATTGTACTTCTAAGAATTTCTTTTTTCAAGCTTTTTACGACTTTTTCATGGAGTTTTTTCTGCCATTTTCTTACGTTTTTTGACTTTTTCTGACTTTATTCGCAACAAAAGCTTGCACATTCCGTATCCGTACACTGACAGGCTTTCCCACCGGCGATGCCGATATGCTCTGCCGTACACATGCAGCTGTCCACATCATTGAATTTACAGTGCTTGGCTCTGCATCCGACCTTAATCTCCTCCTTCGGGCTGCAGGAACAGCTGTTGGTCGCTCCGTCCTTTCGCTCCTTAAAGCTGCTGCAGCAGGTCTCATCGGAACTCATTGCCGCCTGTCCGTCTACTAAGATATCACCTTTGCCGCAGTACCGGTCCGCATTGTACACACAGTTTATTACTGAACAGTTTAATTTTGTCATGATCTTCTCCTTATTTTTATATATTTTTTTACTGACGTCTCACAGCTTTTTTTGCTGTAACAAAAGTATCTGCTCTTTTTTTGTTCTTATGCGTGTATATGTTTTCCATATATTTTCGCCCGCATTCGTTTTTTAACTTGTTTTTTTGCTTATTTTAGTCATTTTCAGTTCTTTTTTACCTTGTTAGTTTTTCTAATTGTGCCATTTTTACAATCTTTTCCTTTTTTCCCAAATACTCTTCCTTTTTTCTCAAATTATGTTAAGATAACTATGCTAAGATTGTTATTTGATTTTTTAACTTTTTTCAACCATTTTTTAACGAAGGGGGATATGCATATGCATTCTAAGAAAAAAGATTCCGCTACAAAAGCACCGATTGCAAAAGCATCCATATTTTCCAGTATCCGCGGCAAACTACTGGTTCTCGGGTGCGTATCCATTGCAACCACTGTTATTCTCGGTTTTACGGGAATTTATCTGATCAACAGCAGTAACTCAAACAACCAGGTACTCGCTGATATCAATCAGATCAATTTACTGCAAAATGCCCTGAAATATACAAAATCCGGTTTCCGTTCCGATTTAAAGGAAATTTCAGACAATATTGATACCACAATAAGCAACAACTCTGATTTATTTTCTTCGATCTCCGAACGCGGTTTTTCCAAAGACAGCGGTATGTACGCAGACTTCATCGCCCCGGACGAAGCACTTGATCTTTCTTCCCTGACCGCAGCAGATCTTTCCAAATCTTACGGTGAAGGATATTCTGATCTTGATGTGACCACGTTTAACAATGTTCCTAGTATCAGCTTCCAGGGTACTTTTACCAGCGCCAATCCGGACTGGCAGGAAGCTTCCATCGAAATTCCGATCGCGGACAGCTCTTTTGACGTATGTCAGAAAGCAACCGTTGACCTCTACTTTGAGGAGACACAGCTTCCGACCGTAAGAGCAGCTATCGCATTAAACGGAAAATACGATTTCGGTTCCAGCCTTGAGCAGATGGCACAGTCTACCAACGAAACCTCTTCCCAGATCGATCTTGCGATCACCGGAATCGCCGATGGTGCAAACAATCAGGCGGAAGATGTAGAACAGTCCACACACCAGATCTCCGATCTTGGAAACTTTATGGACGACATGGTTTCCAACGTAGGCGAACTTGACAGCACATCCGCTCACATGAAAGAAGCAAGCGACGAAGCATTACAGATTTTGAACGGACTCAGCGTTTCCAACCAGAAGACCACAGATGGTATCAACAAGATCTCCGATCTGATCCATACCACCAACAATTCTGTACAGGAGATCAAAGAGGCGGTATCGACCAGTCCAGAGACAAGACTTCGGTCATCAAATCTTCCATCGAGGAATGCAACAAGGTCATCATCAATGTAAATCAGCTTATGATCAACCTTTCCGCTATTTCCGAGGAGAACGCTGCTTCTACAACCGAAACTGCGGATTCCATGCAGGTATTAAATCACACGATCAACAACCTGCTGACCGAGTCCCAGAAACTGCTTGCAGCTTCTTCCGATCTTGAAAAAGATATGCAGAGCTTCATTCTCTAAAAGCTGTTGCAGGAAAGCAAAAGCAGACAGCCCGGAAAACCATTTCAGGTTTTCCGGGCTGTTCTTTTTTGCTTTTTTCTTTCTTACTTCACTTTGTTTGTGCTTCTTTTATTTTTCTTCCTGCGGAACTTCCTCACGGATCTGTTTGGTGCGGATCTCTTCACAGATCGCATTGATGAACTCAGCAAGCGGTTTTACACCCTCATCTCCGGCAAATCTGCTTCTGACGGAAACCGTGCCGTCCGCTTCTTCCTGCTGTCCGACTACTAACATATACGGCAGTCTGTCCATTCTTGCCTCACGGATCTTGTAACCGATCTTTTCGGAACGGTTATCTACGGTTGCATCCACGCCGTTCTTCTTTAATTCTGCGCATACCTTGTTTGCGTATTCTTCGTATTTATCTGAAATCGGAAGTACACGCACCTGCTCTGCGCACAGCCAGGTCGGGAATTTTCCTGCGTACTTTTCGATCAGCCATGCCAGTGTTCTCTCATAGCAGCCCAGGGAAGTACGATGGATGATATACGGACGTTTCTTTTCTCCATCCTGATCTACATAGTACATATCAAAGTTTTCCGCGATCGCACAGTCAAGCTGGATCGTGATCATGGTATCTTCTTTTCCATATACGTTCTTTGCCTGAATATCGATCTTCGGTCCGTAGAATGCAGCCTCACCGTCCGCTTCCACGAAGTCAACGCCTTTTTCTCTTAAAACCTCACGCAGCGCTTCCTGTGTACGGTTCCAGTACTCGTCGTCTCCGAGGTACTTCTTCTTGTTTGCCGGATCCCATTTGGAAAGGCGGTAAGTAACGTCTCCTTCCAGTCCGAGAACACTCAGTACATAGTAAGACAGGTCAAAGCAGCGTTTCAGTTCTTCTTCTGCCTGATCCGGACGGATAACCAGATGCGCCTCAGAGATCGTAAACTGACGTACACGGGTAAGTCCATGCATCTCGCCGGAATCTTCACAACGGAACAGTGTAGAGGTCTCACTCATACGATATGGAAGATCACGATAGGAATGCTGTTCATTCTTGTATACATAATACTGGAACGGGCAGGTCATCGGGCGCAGCGCAAACACTTCTTTATCGTGTTCCTCATCACCCAGTACGAACATGCCGTCTTTATAATGATCCCAGTGTCCGGAGATCTTGTAAAGATCCGATTTTGCCATGAGCGGTGTACGGGTACGCACATAACCCCAGTCATTATCCTCGAGATCTTCGATCCATCTCTGCAGTTTCATGATCATCTTGGTTCCCTTCGGTGTAAAGAGCGGAAGTCCCTGTCCGATCACATCAACGGTGGTAAACAGTCCCATCTCACGACCGAGTTTGTTGTGGTCACGACGCTTTGCGTCCTCTAATTTTTCAAGATACTCATTCAGTTCCTCTTTCTTGTTGAATGCAGTACCATAAATTCTCTGCAGACGTGCTTTCTCGGAATCCCCTCTCCAGTATGCCATGGAAGAAGAAGTAAGCTTGAACGCCTTGATTCCCTTTGTGCTCATCAGATGCGGTCCTGCGCACAGATCCACAAATCCACCCTGGTCATAGAAGGAGATCTCTGCGTCTTCCGGCAGATCTTCGATCAGCTCTACCTTATACGGTTCGTTTTTCTCTTTCATAAGCTGGATCGCTTCCTGACGCGGCAGTGTAAAGCGTTTCAGCTCATGTCCTTCCTTGATGATCTTTTTCATTTCTGCTTCCAGTTTATCGAGGTCATCTCTGGAAAACGGCTGTGCATCAAAATCATAATAAAAGCCGTCATCGATCGCCGGTCCGATCGTCACTTTTGCTTCCGGGAACAGTCTCTTTACTGCTTCCGCCAGTACATGGGATGCGGTATGACGGATCACACGCAGTCCTTCCTTGTCATTCGGTGTCAGTATATTTAAAGCACAGTCATGGTCGATCACGGTACGCAGATCCACCACTTCTCCGTCTACCTCTCCCGCGCATGCCACACGCGCAAGACCTTCGCTGATATCCTTCGCGATATCATAAACGCTTTTTACTTCGCTGTACTCTTTGCTTGAACCATCTTTTAATGTGATCTTCATAGATAAGTCTCCTTTTTGTAATTCTTTTCATTATATATCAGGTATGATCCCTAACGGAAGCTCAGACAATCCTCGTCGTCCTCATCCCAGAAATCATCCGTATATGCGCCATCTTCCATATCGTCCACCGGGTAATTGCCATTATAACAGCCATTATGGCTTCCGATCATCATCCGCTTTTTCGGTGATACCAGTATTCCAAGCAGAATTCCCGCCAGTGTGCAGGTGGTCACGGTCAGAAGCATTTCCCGCTTGCTCACCACTTTTTCTTCATCCAGATTGGAAAAAATCTGTTTTAAAATCTTCATATGTCTTTTCTCTCCTTTTCCACCATTATGATTTTTTTAGAACAACATGTGCGTTTGCCACACACTTGCGCGCCCGAACGGAGTATTTATCTGACTGGAAATCGGGAAAATTTTCGGTCAAATAAAAAGTCCCCTGTATTACATTACATAATACAAGGGACGTATGTTCTACGCGGTTCCACCCTAGTTATCCGTCATCCTGTCACTTGCCCGCCACCATGGACAGCCAAAACAGGATCCTCAGATCTCTCATTCGATGGTAACGGAATCACCGGACCGGATTGGGGTCGCTCGGAGCTGGTCTTCAACTGCTTCCGGCAAAGATGCTCGCAGCATTTGCATCTCTCTCTGCTGCCATCTGGCAATCTACTCGTCTCTTCAACGCTTTTTCTTATTTCACTGCTATTCTAGTACGATTCTCTTCAAATGTAAAGCCTTTTTATGCATTTTTTCCACAGCAGTATTTGTATTTCTTGCCGGAGCCGCATGGGCACGGATCATTACGTCCGACTTTCTTTCCAACGATAACAGTACCGGATTTCTTCTGCTCTAAGAACAGTTTCTTTCTGGTCAGATCGTCAAAGATCTCCTTCCACATCGGGAGTTCATATAACCAGTCTGCCTTTGCATCCACCATGTTCTTATAAAGCTTTTCCTTGTCGAACGCAAGACTTACATGCGTATCCTCTTCCATCGTATCGATCGGATTCGGCTCAATAAGACTGTCATTGATTCCGTCCAAAAAGCCGGTCATGTCCATAATGCTCAGATCATATTTCTCAGCAAGTTCCTTTACCGTTCCCTCTACTTTTTCGTCCGGGTTGGTAAGGAGCTTTTCATATACACCTTTTTCCAGGAGAAAATATCTCTGCCAGAATTTCTGAAGTTCTCTTTTATCCGTATGCTGATTATAGGCAACTTTCTGCCATTCTTCTAATAAAGCCATTTTATAATCCTTCCTTTGTTTCCAACATAATTTTTTTGCGTTTGCGCACTGCTAATAGTATACCGCAACTCACAGATTTTTTCAAACTTTTTTGTATACTTTCCAAAGTTTCGTCCATACTATAAATGACCGGTAAAAAGCAACGCATACCCCCATCCGTTCTTTTTACCGGTTCTACCAAAGACACCAATACTTATCCTCCCCGGCGGCAGCATACTTATGCTGCCGCTTGTTATTTTTTATACTCCGTTTGCGCCGACCGGCTCTATGACATATTCCGCAAGCCTTTCTTCCAGTGCCTGCGTCGAAGCCTGATCCGCATAGGCAATGACCTCAAGCGGCCGGTACAGCGGAAGACTGAAAATCCCCACCAGTGATTTTGCGTCTACATAGGTTCTTCCATTTACCAGATCCACATTAAATTCACACTGATCTACGATCTTATTAAAATCAAGTGCCTTATCTACGGAATCAATTAAAATCCGAAACGTTGCCATGTAAATTCCCCCTTCCACATTTGCAATGTCCTGTGCTAGTTTTAATATAGCACTTTTTCTGTCTTTTTTCAAATTTTCCATCTTTTTTTCGTCAATTTTTCATAAAGTCTTTTTATTTGACGAAATGACGGATTTTTACTATGATAGAAACAGTAGTCAATATATGAACACGAGGTACTTTTTATGAAAAAAATAAAACAGATCCTGGCCATTTTAGGATGCATCCTTCTCGTTGGCCTCTATGTTTCCACACTTGTATTCGCACTGATCGGAAGCGAGGATACGATGAACCTGTTCCGCGCTTCTGTCTATGCCACGGTTGTGGTTCCGGTTCTGATCTGGGCCTATTCTTTTATTTACCGGTTATTAAAAAATCATTTCGGCGACAGCAAAAAAGATTCCGATGAAGAAAAGACCACGACTCCGTAAGGAAGCTGTGGTCTTTCTTTTTATTCTTTTTTGATCCGGTCACTGCCGTTACTGTTCTGTTGTCTCTTCCGGCACCGTTTCTGTCTCAGTCTCAGTGTCTTCCTCTTTCGTCAGATCGGAAACGGTCTTTGAAAACGCGTTTTTCATGGTGGTAGATACAAGATAAACCGTATCATCTCCCTCTGACATCAGATAATCCTGCCCCAGAAGACTGTTATTCATACCAAACGTAAATACATATTCTTTCTCGTTCGTCATCACATGGACTGTCTGCGTCGGCGCGTCAAATCCATAATCGGAGATATCATCATAATCTTCGATCTTATCTTCCGCTGTGACTTTTTCCACATTCGACAACAGGGAAGCAACTGCGTCCTGATCCAGAGGAATGGAAGGATCTCCATCATACGTCCAGGTTCCGTCCGTATTGGTAAAGGACAGCTCTGCTCCATCACTCTCATAGGAAAATGCCGTGATATCATCGGCGTTTATTTCCGCTACCGTGATCTTTTTGGCTTCTGTTTCTTTTTCTTCTTTTTCCTGTGCCCTGTCATTGTATGCACGGATGCCAAGCCAGGCACCCACGCATACTACAAGCAGGATCACAAGTAGGATAAACTGTTTTTTCTGATTCTGCATTTATTTCTTTCTCCTTACTGCCCAGATTCCGATTCCGGTTCCAAGAAGCACGAGCGGCAGTACAACAACAAATCCCACTGCTGCCAGAATGACCGTCATGCTCGATACGGTAACTTTTGCGGTATCATACTCTTTGACCGGGATCACAATGGATGATCCGTCCTCATCCCCGGCAAAGCTGCTCACGCAGGATGAAAACATTTTCGCGTTGCTGCCCGATACCATCTGATCCGCATCATCGCTAAACATCGTCGTGCTCGCAAACACAAACAGTTTCGTTGTATTGTCGTCGTCTACTTTTTTCTCTGCCTCAAGACCGATCACAAACGGTCCGTCCACATCGCCATCCTCTTTGTCATAAGATGCCATATTCGCCACGTCCGTCTTTGCGAAGGAAGTCGAGGAAGAAGTAAGCAGATCGGTATAGCTGATATCCGCATCCTCCTCCGTCGCCGGATGCACGATGCCACGGCAATACGGAGCAAAAATATAACTGCCGGATACCGAAGATGTCCACTCCGAAGACGCGATCGCAGGCAGCAGATAGAACGGATTCTGATAATAGCTGTTCTTATCCTGCTCTACCACCATACCCTTTTCCAACTGGATCTGATACTCCGCCAAAATCGATTCAAAATTCGGAAGTTCCTTGTCCGTATAAGTGGCTGTGATGAACGCTTTTCCTCCTGCAGCCAGATAATCGGATACTTTCTTTGCATCATCCGCTGAGAAATCAGAAGTAGGTCCGTTGATGATGACCGCCTCGGCATCATCCGGGATACTGTCCTCTTTTAACAGCGTAAGCTGGCTCACATCAATGTTTGCTTTCTCAATCGCCTCGGAAAAGCTGCCCGAAAGTTCTGTCTCACCATGTCCGGTGATCTCATAAACGACCGGCATGTTTTCATTTTCGACATAGGCGATCGCGCTTGTGAGCTGTCCCTCACCGTCATAGCCGGTCGTCTGCTGGGAATAAGTGGAGTAATCCACCGAAGTCTCATACAGATCGCTGTAATCAACTACTTTGGAGCGATTCGCGCCTTCCACGATCAGACTGTTTGCAGACGGTGCCGTGTCTGTATAATTGGTATAAAACTGCGGATATACCTTCGGATCCTTGTAAACGACTGAAATATGTGAGGACGCGTCCTTATACTTTTCAAGCATCGCGGATAACGTTGTATCCTGGGATTCCAGTGAACTCTTCGTGCTTAACACATAAATGGTGACATCCTCTTTCAAGTCCGCCAGATAATCTTTGGTATCTTTCGTGATCGTATAAAGTTTCTCATTGGTGACATCGACCTGTGTAAGTGTGGATGGAAGCGTTCCTACCGCAAGGTTTAATACAACTGCTACCGCAATGCCGAAAACCACCATACCGGTACTGAACACGCCAAGTCCGATCTTTTTTCTGCTCATGCTCCAGCGTCTCTTCTGGATGGACTGCGCGGTTAAAAACAGGAACAGGATCGTAACGGAAACATAGTACACAACGCCGGTCAGATCAAGCACCCCACTGCAGAATTTGTCCAGATGCGCGGTCAGATCATAGCATCCGAGGATCTTTGTGAGTACGTTTCCACTGGTAGAGATCAGATTCGTGATCCCGCCCATCATATATCCCAAAAACAACAGTCCAAATGTGATCACCGCGGAGATCACCTGGCTCTCGGTCAGTGATGACACAAAGGTTCCGATCGCGATACAGGTAACCCCGTACAGCCAGAATCCCAGGATCGCGACGTAGGACTCTTTAAGCGGTACACTTCCAAACGCTCTTAAGAGCAGAGGGCTTAGCGCGATCACTGCGATTGCAATGGAAAATACCGCAACCATTGCAAGGAATTTCGCGAAAACGATCTTTCCAAGTGACACCGGTGAGGTCAAGATCAGCTGATCGGTCTTTTTGTTCCGTTCTTCCGCAAATACACGCATCGTCAGCACCGGAACCGTAATCAGGAAAATAAATGTGATCGCTGACAGGCTGTAAGAAATATACGCATATCCATAGGAAAGGTTATATACCACGAAGTACAGCCCGTAAAGACAAAGCGTAACCGCAATGAACAGCCAGCCGATCACGGACCGAAAATAAGATTTGAATTCCCGTTTAAAAATTGCAGCCATTACGCAACCACCTCCTGCTCTTTTCTTTGTGCCGCACCTGCTTTTTGTGAAGTCAGTTCCAGGAAGATCTCCTCTAAGGACTTTCCTTCTGCCTTCATCTCAAGGATCGGCAATTTGGCATCCGCAAACGCAAAGAACACTGCTTCGCGGATATCCACGCCTTTCTCTGCCGAAAGAAGGATCTTTACAGTACCCTCCTCGTTTCCTTTGGTCATATGGTACTTCTGCACCTGTAAGATGGTTCTTAACGCTTCTTTGGCGGCTTCTTCTTCCGCTTTTACCAACAGTTCGATCTCCTGTGCTCCTGACATCATAAGCGTCAGATTTTCCGTGGAATCACTCGCCACCAGTTTTCCTTTTGAGATGATGAAAATGTGGTCGCAGACCGCGCTGATCTCGGAAAGGATGTGGGAACTCAAAATAACGGTATGTTTTTCTCCCAGCTTTTTGATCAGTTCCCGGATCTCAATGATCTGCTTCGGATCAAGTCCGACCGTAGGCTCATCCAATATAATGACTTCGGGATAGCCAATGACTGCCTGCGCAAATCCGACTCTCTGCCGGTAACCTTTGGAGAGGTTTCGGATCAGCCGGTCCTTCATGTCCATGATCTTGGTAAGCTCCATGACCTCTTTGACCGAGGACTTTCGTTTGTCTTTTGGGATCTGCTTTAATTCCGCCACGAAATTCATATATTCGAGAACCGTCATATCCATGTAGAGCGGTGGCAGTTCCGGCAGATATCCAACACATTTTTTTGCCTCTTCCGGCTGGGCAAGTACATCAAAACCATTGATCTTTACTTCGCCGCTGGTCGCTCCGAGATAGCCGGTAATGATATTCATTGTCGTTGATTTTCCGGCTCCGTTCGGCCCGAGGAAACCGTAGATCTTGCCCGACTCAATATTCAGGCTCAGATCATTTACCGCGATATGATCACCATATTTTTTCACTAAATGATTGATCTCAATCACTGTTACTCCTCCTTATCTTCCATACAAAAATTTTCCAATATCAAGGTTATTAGTAAAATGTGTTAAAAAGAAGTCAAATCTGTGTTTTTTCTGTGAAACAGCGTGCTCCGTTTTCTCGTCAGCTTACACAGAGCCGGGATGCGTTCCACATCCCGCTTAACGTCAAAAAGACCCTGCACAAAATGTACAGGGTCTCCCGCCAGCTTTTCTTATTTACTTAACGGTAAATGATATCGTCTCTGCCCGGTCCGTTTGATACCATTGTGATCGGGAAGCCAATGTGTTCTTCCACGAACTCAATGTATTTGCGGCAGTTCTCCGGGAGATCTTCATATTTCCTGATTCCACGGATATCGCATTTCCAGCCCGGAAGTTTTTCGTAAACCGGTTTTGCTTTCTTTAACATCGTAGTCGTCGGGAAATCAGTCGTAACCTTTCCGTCAATGTCGTATCCGACACATACCGGGATCTCATCGAGATAGCCAAGTACGTCAAGTACGGTAAACGCCACATCTGTCGTTCCCTGCAGTCTGCATCCATATTTGGAGGCAACACAGTCAAACCAGCCCATACGTCTCGGACGGCCTGTGGTCGCGCCAAATTCGCCGCCGTCTCCGCCGCGTTTTCTGAGTTCATCTGCCTCATCGCCGAAGATCTCGCTGACAAATTCGCCTGCGCCTACTGCGCTTGAATATGCCTTACATACGGTAACTACCTGTTTTATTTCATAAGGAGGAATTCCTGCACCGATCGCGCCATAAGCTGCCAGTGTGGAAGAAGATGTTACCATCGGATAAATACCATGATCCGGATCTTTTAAGGTTCCAAGCTGTCCCTCTAAGAGAATGTTCTTTCCCTCTTTGATCGCATTCCAGAGATATGCGGAAACATCACATACATAAGGAGCGATCATATCACGGTAGCCCTGCAGTTCTTTTACGATGTCTTCCGGAACTAACAGCGGTTTATGATAGAGGTACTCCAACAGGACATTTTTCTGCGCGCAGATACGCTCTGCCTTTTCGCGGATCACATCATCATCAAAGATCTCGCTGACCTGGAAACCAACCTTTGCGTATTTATCAGAATAAAACGGCGCGATACCGGATTTGGTGGAACCAAATGATTTTCCTGCCAGACGTTCTTCTTCATACTGGTCAAAAAGAATGTGGTAAGACATTACGATCTGCGCACGGTCGGAGATTAAGATCTTCGGTGCCGGAACATTACGGTCTGTGAGAGATTTGATCTCATTCATTAATTTCGGCACATCAAGTGCGACTCCGTTTCCGATAATGCTTGTTGTATGATTGTAGAAAACACCGGACGGTAAGGTATGTAACGCAAATTTACCATAATTATTTACGATCGTATGACCTGCGTTCGCTCCACCCTGGAAGCGGATAATGATATCGGCTTCCTTTGCCAGCATATCGGTAATCTTGCCTTTTCCCTCGTCTCCCCAGTTTGCACCAACAACTGCTTTAACCATTCTTTTTATCCTCCTGATTTGTTACATCATCTGATTTACGGGCATAGAAAAAGCAGGCGTAAAAACCTGCTTTTTATTCCCTGTTTTTACTTATTGATTATACACGAAAAGTTTCTATAAGTAAAATCAATGTTTATTATATTCGTCATAACTGCCGCTTATTTCGTTTTCCAGCATCCCAAGCATCTGACCGGCGGCTGCCGACAGCGGCACTCTCTGATCCGTCACCAGACAGAACTGTCTTTTCGGGATCTTCTCTTTAAACTTTAACTGAAAGAGCGTTCCCTCTCTGATCTTCGGCTCTGCGAAATCCTTTACCACACTTGCGACGCCGAGGCTTTTTTGCGCAAACTGGATCAGCATATCGCTGGTCGCAAGTTCAAACTCCGGATGCAGCACCACATCCTGATCTTTTAAATACTGCTCCACATAGCCTCTGGTCGAAGTATTTCCCTCCAGACACATGATCGGCAGTTCTTCCAGTATCCGGTAATCCAGCTCTTTTCCCTTTAGCGATTCAAAATTTTTCCCCGCCACAAAAATATCCTCGATCTCCTTTACCGGGCGCACCCTGATGTGTTTTCCCGCCTGAAACGGCGTGCTTACGATCCCGAAATCAATCTTTCCGGCCTGCAGATATCCGAGTGTCTCCGGCGTCGGCGCATTGGTAACTGTCACACGGATCCCCGGATACATCTCATGAAACCGTTCCAGATAAGAAAGCAGGTAAAACTGCAGGGTCATATCGCTGGCCCCGATCCGGATCTCTCCCTTGGTCAGATCCTGCATCTCCTGAAACTTCCGCTCTCCCAACAGAATATATTCGTATCCACGCTGAACATAGGAATAAAGCAGCTTTCCCTCCACCGTCAGCCGGACGCCCTTGGAGGTCCGCACAAACAGTGCACTGCCCAGATTCTTTTCCAGATTTTTTACCGCCTGGCTGACCGCGGGCTGGGAAATTGCAAGCGCCTCCGCAGCCTGTGTAATGCTCTCGTATTTTCCCACATAATAAAAAATCTTATAGTATTCCAGATTTACATTCATAGTTTGCCTGTCCCTTATCTTTTTCCTGCCTTTTATTCTATGTTATCTTCCTTAGAAATGCAATGTTTCCCTCTTGTTTTTCGGGTCATTTTCTCCTATACTAGGAGTAAACTTTTTCTTGTGGAGGAATTATGAATCACAGTAACCTTATCATTTATATCTTTGAAATGATCGGAACCGTTGCCTTCGCCTCCTCCGGGGCGTTGGTCGGTATCCGTAAAAATATGGATATCTTTGGCGTAAATGTGCTCGGCATCACGACTGCCGTGGGCGGCGGATGCATCCGCGATATCATCCTCGGCATCACACCACCGAAAATGTTTCAGAATTTCAGCTATGTCGGTGCTTCCATCCTGATCTCATGCATCCTGTTCACTATCTTTTATCTGAATCAGGAACTGCTCTCAAGCCGCTTTCTTGAGACCTATGAGCGCGTCATGATATCGCTTGACGCGATCGGTCTTGGCGTTTTCACTGTGATGGGGATCCGCACCGCGATCGAGGCATCTTTTGAAAATAATATTTTTCTTCTGATCTTTGTCGGTGCAGTCACCGGTATCGGAGGCGGTATGTTAAGGGACGTTATGGCAGGCATGACCCCGTTCGTCTTTGTCAAACATGTCTATGCGATCGCATCGATCCTCGGTGCCGTCTGCTACATCATCCTGCGCCTTTACATCCGGGATACCATATCTCTGTTTCTCGGCGCTGCCGTAGTCATCATCATCCGCCTGCTCGCCGCGCATTTCCGCTGGAATCTCCCGCGCATACGGCAAAAGTAATTATTTTTCTGCTGTTATCAGAAAGGACAGGTCACACGAAACTGTGTGCCTGTCCCTTTTTATGATTTCATTTCATTTTAATATTCAATCTTCTTTGAGCATGCGATCGCGATCGCTCCCGGTCCGATATGGCAGGAAACGCTGAGTGACAGCGGCTGCATGATGATCTCATTGTTCGGAAATGCTTCCTGCACTTCCTTTTTAAACTGTTCTGCCTGCGCAAGGTCATGCGTGTAAGCCATCTCAAGATGCATCTTGGATCCGTCTTCGCTCTCAAAACGCTCTTTGAAATCCTTTTTCATGGCTTCGATCATAATGCTCTTTGCCTGTTTCACTGTTCTCGCCTTGGCAAAAGCGTCCAGACGCTCTCCCTGGATCTGAAGAACCGGTTTTAAACGAAGCAGAGTTCCAAGCGCTGCTGCTGCAGGAGTGATCCTTCCGCCTTTTTTCAGATAGCTTAAGGTATCCACCATAATATAGATACTGGATTCCATCTTGTGCTGCTCCAAGATCTCCTTGATCTCTGCGGCGCTCTTTCCGTTTTCGGCAAGCTCTTTCGCATCCATGACGGACTGACGCTGTGTCACGGAAATACGCTGATTGTTTACGACCTGAACCTTTCCGTCATAGTCCTGGGAAAGCATGTATGCAGTCTCACAGGAACTGCTGAGCCCGCTTGACATCGGAACATATACGATCTCATCGTACTCCTGCAATAACTTGTCCCATGTATCTGTCACATTTCCAACCATCGGCATGGAAGTGGAAATATCTACGCCATCCACCAGTTTTTCATAAAACTGCTCCTGCGTCAGATCGATATCCTCATAGTATGTTTCGTTATTTATAAAGAATGGCATTGGTATTACATATACGCCCAACTCTTTTGCATCTACCTGTGTAATACCGCTGTTACTGTCGGTAAGAACTGCTACTTTACTCACTGTGATACCCTCCTGAAGTATTTTTTAACTCTAAAATTGTACCATACTTCCCACCCTGATACAATCTTTTTTCGAAAACCGTTTTTTCTCCTAGCGGGCACCCTTGTCGTAAATCTCTCCAAGCGCGCGCGGAGCGCGGTTCTTCTTGCTGAAGAAAATAAGCAAAAACAGTGTGAGCGCATACGGCAGGATCATGACAAGATCCTGATAGCTGCTCGGCATTCCGAGTACCTGGACTAACTTATAGCCGCCGGAACGCGCCAGTCCGAAAAGCAGACACGCGCCAAGCGTCGGCAGGATCTTCCAGTTTCCGAAGATATATGCCGCGATCGCGAGATAACCGTATCCGACATAGATGCTCGGTGAAAAATTCGCAGAGATCGAATACGCGAAGCAGATACCGCCAAGACCGGACAGCGCGCCGGATACCATGACTGCGATCAGCCGGATGCGTCCGACCTGCATACCTGCCGCATCCACGGCATGCGGATTCTCACCGCACGCACGCAGATGTAAACCGAATCTTGTCTTATACATCACAAACCATGCGATAAACGCGATCACAACGATCACGAACTCGAACGGATACATATTGGTAAATACCGCTCCAAGTACCGGTATTTTGGAAATGCCGGGGATCGTTATCTTATTGCACACGCCGAGTACGAATTTATCGGATGGTGCGTTAAAATGGCTTGCGTTGATCTGTTTGGTCAAAAACTCCGTCAATGCCATCGCAAGTGTATTGACTACGACACCGCTGATGACCATATCTGCCTTAAACCGGATACAGAGTAACGCATGGATCAGGGAGAATAAAAGTCCGCCCACCATGGCAAAGATCATGGCAAGATAAAACGGAAGTGCGGAGCTTCCCGACATTTTTTCCGCCGCGAGAACCGCAACCAGTGCGCCGACAAACGCACCGAAGCCCTGAAGTCCTTCGAGCGCCAGGTTGGTCACACCACTCTTTTCACTGTAAATACCTCCGACTGCCATGATAAAAAGCGGGAGGGAAAACGCAAGTCCGTCAATAATAATCGTATTCATTTATTTTTCCCCCTTTCTCTCTTTTACCGTATCACGCAGTCTGCCGGTCTTATAGCGCACGAACGCGCCACACGCGGAGAACAAAAGGATGATTCCCGTAATGACCGACGCAATCTCCTGCTGTACCCCGGAAGCGGAACTCATGTATGTGCTTCCCTTGCTGATCACTGTGATCAAAAATGAGGAGAAGATGATTCCGACCGGATTATTATTTCCAAGCAATGATACCGCGATTGCGTCAAAACCTGTCGATGTCAGTACCTTCGGCTGAATGGATGCAAAATATCCAAGGTAATAGGTCACTCCCGCAAGTCCCGAGAGCGCACCGGAGATTACCATGGTGATCACGATATTTTTTCCGACTTTGATCCCGGCGTACTTTGCCGCCGTGCGGGAACAGCCGACCGCTTTCATCTCAAACCCGAGCACTGTGCGGTTCATGATAAAGCGAACCAGAAATACCGTGAGGATCGCGAGGATGATGCCGAGCGGGATATCCATCTTGTAACCCCCGACTTCCACATCGGTAAGCGTCAGTCTTGCCGCCGTGGAAACGTTTTTGGACTGTCTTGATACCGGATCGACAAAATACATATTGATAAAGAAACTGATCACATATTCTAAAATATAGTTGATCATGATCGAAGAAACGACCTCATTGATATTAAAACGGTATTTGAGGAAGCCGATCAGTCCGCCGACACATGCACCCGCAAGGATTCCGATGATCACGACAAGCGGTTTCGCGATCGGTGCCGCAAGGCTGGTGTAACCCACTGTAACCGTTGCAAGAAAACCTGCCGCAAGCATCTGTCCGGAAACCCCGATATTAAAGAGGCCGGAACGGAGCGCCACTGCCACCGCAAGTGCCGCGAAGATCATCGGCGTGAGGTTATCCATGAAGTCCATAAAATCCGTGATCATGCCCTTTTTTCCTGCGTAGGAAGCTTTCGGCGCAATGCCGCAGCCCTGCAGCAGATTATAAAACGCATAGAACGGATTATGTCCAAGAAGCGCGATCACGATACCACCCGCGATAAGCGCCACCAGGATCGAAAAGACCGGGATCGCGATCTTCTGTCTTTTTTCATGACCGATCGTGGCAAGCACCATTTTTTCTACGATATTAGCATTCTTATTCATTGTGTCCTACCCCCATCATAAATTCTCCAACCTCGTTGGCTGTCAGGGATTTTGCATCCGCGATTTTATTGATACTTCCGTTGTAAATAACACCGATCGTATCCGCAAGGTTCATAACCTCATCCAGTTCCAGTGAAATTAAAAGGATCGCTTTTCCTTTATCCCGCTCTCCGATGATCTGCTTGTGGATGTTCTCAATCGCACCGATATCCAGTCCTCTGGTCGGCTGTACGAAGATCATTAGATCTGCTTCTGTCTCGATCTCTCTTGCAATGATCGCCTTCTGCTGATTTCCGCCGCTCATCGAGCGCGTGACCGTTGTCGCACCCTGTCCGCTCCGGATATCATATTTTTCGATCAGTTTCTTACTGTTATCCGCAAATACTTTCTGGTTTAACACGCCTTTTTTTGCATACGGCTCTCTGTAATAGCCGCGCAGCCCCAGATTGTCCGCAAGGGAAAAATCCATCACCAGTCCGAAATTCTGCCGGTCTTCCGGGATATAGGCGATGCCTGCTTCCGCGCGTTTCCGGATCGGTTCCGCCGTGATCTCCTTACCGTTTAAATAAATTTTTCCGCTGTAGACATGCATCAGTCCGGTGATCGCGTCCGCAAGCTCGATCTGACCGTTTCCGGAGACACCGGCAACCGCAAAAATCTCGCCGCCGTGGATCGTAAAGGATACATCCTTTACCACCTCAAAATGATCCCGGTTCTTTACCGTGAGATGTTCTACTTTCAAGATCTCTTTTCCGAAAGACGCCGGCTTTTTCTCCGTTGTGAAACTGACCTCACGTCCGACCATGAGATTCGCCATGGTTTTGGTATCCGTCTTTGCGACATCCAGCACATCGATCAGTCTGCCGCGGCAGAGGATCGCGCAGCGGTCTGCTACTTTTTTGATCTCTTCCAGTTTGTGCGTGATCAGTATGATCGTTTTTCCACCATCACGCAGTCCCTTGATGATCTTTAACAGGAACTCGATCTCCTGCGGAGTCAGCACCGCAGTCGGTTCGTCAAAGATCAAAATCTCCGCTTCGCGGTAAAGCATCTTTAAGATCTCTACACGCTGCTGAATCGAAACATTTACATCTTCAATCACATCGGTAGGCTTTACTTCCAGGCCATATTTTCTGGAAAGCGCCTCGATATCCGCATTCGCCTTTTTCATATCTACCGTACGAAACAGTCCGAGCACTTTTTTCGTTGGCTCCATGCCCATGATAATGTTTTCTGCCACGGTATAGTTCTGCACCAGTTTGAAATGCTGATGCACCATTCCAATGTTTAATTTTGTGGCATAGTTTGGGGAATCGATCTTTTCTTTTTTGCCGCGGATGAAGATCTCTCCGTCATCCGGCTCATACATTCCAAACAGCATGCTCATCAGTGTAGATTTTCCCGCACCGTTTTCCCCGAGCAGCGCAAAGATCTCCCCTTTTTTGATCTGGAGCGTCACATCATCATTCGCGACAATTCCGGGAAACCGTTTCGTAATGTGTTTCATTTCCACAATGTAATCAGACATGTAAATCCTCCTAAAAGACAGGGAGCCTTCCGGCTCCCCGTACTCTTACTTTTTTCTTTATTTTACTTCAAAATCTTCCGGAGTAATATCATTTACTGTAGCATCTGCTGCCGGAACGATGGTTCCGTCTTTTACTTTATCAAATGCTGCATTGATCTTGTCGATCGTTTCTGCGGAGAGCTGGCATCTGCCTTCTTCGCTGACATATCCGGTTGCATCGGTATCTGCGTGCAGAGTTACGTTTCCGCCCTTAAAGCTTCCTGCTGCGATATCGCACAGTGCATTGTATACCGTAAGATGCATGTTCTTGATCGCGGAAGTCAGGATGATGTTGGAATCTCCGTTTGCTCCGTCATCATACTGGTCAACGTCACAGCCGATCACTTTGACATCTGTTGCTTCTTTTGCTGCAGTGAACACACCGTTTCCGGATCCGCCTGCCGCAACTAAGATCACATCGACACCTTCATCGATCAGTGCCTGTCCTACTACTTTACCGGTTGCTTCGTCTGCGAAAGTACCTACATAGTTTCCGCCTACATCATTGCCCATGACATCTGTTCCGGCATAGGAAGGAAGTTCTACACATTCTACATCCTTGCCTTCTGTCTCATTGACATATTTGACACCACATTCAAAACCATACTGGTAATCTACGTTGGACGGATATGCGATTCCGTTTACAACTGCGACTTTGTTGGTCTGTGTCTCAAGCGCTGCTGCCATACCGGCGCAGAAAGCGCTTTCCTGCTCTGCATAGCACATTGCATAGATATTATCTGCTTCAATGGTATTTCCGTCTGCATCTGTCGGGAAAGAATCTACCAGGATGAATTTTACATCCGGATTGTCCTGCGCGATCGTTCCGATTCCTGCGAACTGGAATCCACAACATACGATAACATCGTAATCTGCTACGATATCAGCTACTGCCTGAACCGCCGCATCGGTATCACCGGTTGTCTCCTGGATCGGAGTTACTGTGCTGTCCGGATTCTCCTTGATGAAATTCTGGATACCATTGTAGTTATCTTCGTTAAAGGAACCGTCATCCACACCGGACGGGCTGCTCACGATCGCGATCTTTAACGCGTTATTTGCTGTCTCTCCTGTGGACGCTGCTTCCGTAGAAGCTGCGGAATCTGAACCGGTTGTGCTCTCTGCTGCGGAATCTGTTTTTCCCGCATAACCTTGTCCAAATCTACCCAAGGGGAAAAGACACGTTCACACCAGGTATCTTCTCTCCGGTTAAACATGTCATATAAAATCTGGATTCCAAGATGAGACATTCCAATGTCATAAACATCCGGAAAAACCATTGCCACCCGGATATCAATTGTATTTTTATCTTTTACAATACTGTTAAGCTCATTGCCAATATATCTGGCCGGCTTTTCAATCTGCATCAGAATTTCATCAGATAATGCAAGCTTTGCCATATTATAAATCCTATACCTCTCTTTTAGTCATATAGAATCATAATAACATAATTTTGCAGTTTTGTGTACAAATCATTATTGATCACCTGCTCATATATCTGGTCACTGATCCCATCCGGAAAAAATTTTGAAAACT
>OIZL01000426.1_pt1 | contig 31876 bp, 29 predicted proteins | sample 1588541 | NCBI WGS metagenome assembly OIZL01 (sample SAMN03283285) | human gut metagenome | biome: human-associated habitat; material: feces | host: Homo sapiens | place: Peru | collected 2012 | reverse complement strand
AAATGAAGTAAATAAAATTATTACAGATTCATTTGATTTAATTAAAATAGGCGTTTCAAAAAATCAAGCTTTATTTCAAATGGAAAACTGTAAAATTGTTACAAGACTATTAGATGGTGAATTTTTAAATTATTCAAGTGTAATACCAAAAAATTGGGAAACAAGAATAAGAGCCAATAAAAGAGATTTACAAGAATGTTTCGAAAGGGTAAGTTTAATATCAGCATCAGCTGTTGAAAAAGAAAAAAAGTATCCTGTAAAAGTAAGAATAGAAGTAGGAAGAATTGTTATTTCTTGTACAAATCAAACAGGTGATGCTAAAGAAGAATTGTTTTTAGAAACACAGGGAAAAGAATTAGAGGCAGGATTTAATCCTAAGTATTTTTTAGATGCTTTAAAAGTTATCGACGATGAAGAAATATTTGTTGATTTTGGAACAAGTGTATCTCCAAGTGTAATTAGACCAATAGAAAATGAAGATTATACATATATGATTTTACCAATAAGATTGAAGGATTAAAATGTATATAAAAAATATTAAGTTACAAAATTTTAGAAATTATATTAAACAAGAAATTACACTAGAAAAAGGTATTAATTTATTTTATGGAAATAATGCGCAAGGAAAAACTAATGTCATTGAAAGTATTTTCTTGTGTAGTATAGGAAAATCTTTTAGAGCAAAAAAAGATAAGGAATTGATTAATTTTGAAAAAAATAATTTGTTTTTAGAAATAAATTATGAAAAAAAAGATAGAACAGGAAAAATAAAATATTTAATACAGAACGATAATAAAGAAATATTTGTAAATGATATAAAGCTAAAAAAACTTAGTGAGCTTTTAGGAAATATAAATATTGTATTATTTTCTCCTGAAGATATAAATATTATAAAAGATGGACCTGATAAAAGAAGAAGATTTTTAAATATTTTAATTAGTCAATTAAGACCAAATTATGTGTATGTTTATAATTTATATCAAAAAACATTAGAACAAAAAAATACATATTTGAAAAAAATAACAATAGATAGAAAAGATGATGATTTATTAAACATATATGATGAGAAATTAGTCGAATATGCAGAAGTAATTAATAAATATAGAAATGAATTTATTAACAAGTTAAAAGAAAAAATAGAAAATATTCATAAAAATGTAACAGAAGAGAAAGAAACACTAAAAATTAAATATATATCAGATTGCTATGAAAAAGAAAAATATTTATTAGCACTAAAGAGTAATAGAGAAAAAGATATAGAAAGAGGATTTACAAGTTGTGGTGTACATAGAGATGATATATATTTTTTTATAAATGGAAAAAAAGTAGACGTTTTTGGCTCACAAGGTCAACAAAGAACTACAATTTTGACACTTAAACTGGCAGAATTAGAAGTAATAAAAGATGAGATAGGTGAAAGCCCAGTATTATTACTAGATGATTTTATGTCAGAATTAGATAACAATAGAAAAATGAATTTTTTAAAAAATATAAAAAATACTCAAATTATAATAACATGTACAGATGAAATTAACATAGAAAATATAAATATTAATAAGTTTATTGTGAACAATGGACAAGTTTTAAGAAATAACACTTGATTTTTTGTTTAATTTAAATATATAATAAAAGCGAAATAACTTAGGGAGGAAAAAGCATGGAGAAATATGAACATAAATATGGAGCAGACCAAATACAGGTTTTAGAGGGATTGGAAGCAGTAAGAAAAAGACCAGGTATGTATATAGGAAGTGTTTCTGTAAGAGGTTTACACCACTTAGTATATGAAATCGTTGATAACTGTGTTGATGAAGCATTGGCAGGTTATTGTAGAAATATTCATGTAATACTTGAACCAGGAAATATAATATCAGTTGAAGACGATGGTAGAGGAATACCAGTTGAAAAACACAAAAAAACAGGTATTTCTGCAGCAGAAACAGTTTATACAGTGCTACATGCTGGAGGAAAATTTGGTGGTGATAGTGGATATAAAGTATCTGGAGGGCTTCATGGAGTTGGCGCTTCAGTTGTAAATGCTTTGTCACAATGGACAGAAGTTACTATTCAAAGAGATGGTGGAATTTTTCAAATGTCTTTTGAAAGAGGAAAGACAGTTAATCCATTAAAAAGAATAGGAGACTCAAATAAAACAGGAACAAAAGTAAGATTTTTAGCAGATGATACTATTTTTGAAACTCTAGAATACGAATATGAAGTATTAGAGAAAAGATTTAGAGAAATGGCATTTTTAACTAAAGGTCTTAGAATAAAAGTTGAAGATTTAAGAGGAGAAACACCTAAAAAGGCTGATTTTTGTTTTGAGGGAGGGCTAAAGTCTTTTGTTGAATATCTAAATAAAAACAAAGAAACCTTGCATCCTCAACCAATATATATAGAAAAAACTACAGGAGAAGTTCCAGTTGAAATTGCAATTCAATATACTTCTGCATATAATGAAAATATATATAGTTTTGTTAATAATATTAATACAATAGAAGGTGGAACACATTTAGAAGGTTTTAAAAGAGCTTTAACTAAAGTATTTAATGATTATGCAAGAGCACATAATATCTTAAAAGAAAAAGACTCTAATTTACAAGGAGAAGATATAAGAGAGGGAATAACAGCAGTAATATCTGTAAAAGTAAAAGAACCTCAATTTGAGGGACAGACTAAAACAAAGCTAGGAAATAGTAATGTTACAGGAATAGTTCAATCAATGGTTAATGATGCACTATCAACATTTTTAGAAGAAAATCCATCAGTGGCAAAAGCAATTTTAGAAAAATGTATAAGTGCTTCTAGAGCAAGAGAAGCTGCAAGAAAAGCCAGAGAATTAGTTAGAAAGAAAACGGCTTTAGAGGGCTCAACTTTACCAGGAAAATTAGCAGATTGTTCAAGTAAAAATGCAGAAGAATGCGAAATATATATAGTCGAGGGAGATTCTGCTGGAGGTAGTGCAAAACAGGGAAGAGATAGAAAATTTCAAGCAATTCTTCCATTATGGGGAAAAATGCTTAATGTTGAAAAATCTAGAGCAGATAAAATATATAATAATGATAAATTACAACCAGTAATACTAGCAGTTGGTGCTGGAATTGGTGCAGAATTTGATATTACTAAAATTAGATATGGAAAAGTAATTATAATGGCAGATGCCGACGTTGATGGAGCACATATTAGAACCTTGTTACTAACATTCTTCTTTAGATATATGAGACCATTAATTGAAAATGGTAATGTTTTCTTAGCACAACCACCATTATATAAATTATCAAAAAAAGGTATGACAGATGTTTATTGTTATACAGATGATGATTTAACAAGAGCATATAAAGAATTAGAAGAAAAAGGAATAGCGAGAGATCAATTAGCTCTTCAAAGATATAAAGGTTTAGGAGAAATGAATCCAGAACAATTATGGGATACAACAATGGATCCAGCAAAGAGAATTCTTGTAAAAGTAACAATGGACGATGCTATGAAAGCAGACGAAATATTTACTCTTTTAATGGGAGACGATGTAAATCCAAGAAGAAAATTTATTGAAGAAAATGCAAAATATGTTAAAAATCTAGATATATAAAACAAATAGATTTAAGTTTAAGAATGAAATTAGGAAATCTTAAGCGGACTAGTGATTAATATATTAAAAAAATAATACATAAATAAGAAATAGCGAAGAAAACCTTCGCTATTTCTTATCTATAAAGCTAATATTAATCGCAGTTAAAACCAATGCACATAATTACACACCTGATAAACATTACTGTTTAAGCAAGCATTACACCACACACACTAATCACTCACTCGAATATAAAAACACCAATAAAAACGAACTTCCTCCACATGGGAATAAAATTCACCCTTAAAAGATATAAATATACTCTTAACTTGAATATACAACATATAATTTAACCAATCAAAATTAGCTTACATACACATTGCACACTCGTACGTCCAACATATGAATACCTGCTAAAAGCATACATATATTTTAGTCCGAAAGATAAAAAGCCATATGACCTAAAATCCATCTTGGTTTAACTAATATTAACCTTATAATAATATTATATACAACGACAAAAAAAATATACATATTTATTTTTAATAAATAAAAAATAAATATAATTAGGATAAAAAATTAAGCCATTTTCTAAAGAGCGACATGAAGTTGATTTTTCCTATACAAAAAGAAAAGTGTGGCAAAGCCACTTTTCTTTTTAGTGTTTAGTGTCGAAAAATAGCAGAAAAAAATAATTGACAAAAAAATAAAATATTATATAATAAAAATATAAAAATTTTAATTCAAATAAATTTAAATTTATTTCAAAAAAAAATTCTAAAAATTTCTAAAAAATTTCCAAGGAGAAAAAATGATAAAAATAAATAATGTAAAACAATGGCTACCTATTAAGGAGTTTTTTAATAATGGAATTATTAAATTAAAAAATAATAATTATGTAAAAATTATTAAAGTACAACCTATTAATTATGAATTAAAATCAGAATTTGAGAAAAAAACAATTTTAAATTCTTATAAAACATTTTTAAAAAATTGCAATTTTGATATTCAAATTATAATTCAAAGTAATAAAGAAGATATATCTTCCAATATAAAAATAATTAAAGAAAAAGAAAAATCTGAAAAAAATAATTTTATCAAAGATATAATGGAAAAATATATTAATTATTTAAAAAAACAAAATAAAGAAAATTTATCATCATCAAAAAATTTATATATTCTAATAAATGAAAAAAAATCCCAAGAAAATGAAGAAAAAATATTTAAAGAATTAAAGGATAAATATTTAAAAATAAAAGAAGCATTGTCTAGATGTGGCAATTTTATATGTGAGATAGAAAGCAAAGAAAAAATAAAAAATATTTTTAAAAATTATTTTAAATAAAAGGAGAAAAAATGCAATTTAAAAAATATATTTTTAATAAAGAAATAAAAAAAGACTTTTTAGAAATAGAAAAAGGAAAAATAGATTTAAATGATGAAATATTACCAACATATATTAATTTAAAAAATCCAAAATTTTTTGAAATAGAAAATAAATTTTATTCGGGTGTAATAATTTATAATTATAATAAGGAATACGAAAATATAATATTAAAAAATTTAATAAATTCAAATTTAAATATTAATATTTCTATTTTTTATGAAAGGCAGGATTCTAATAAAGCAATAAAAGAATTAACGTATTTAATTGGAAACAATAATATAGAAATTACTGAAAATCAAAATGCACAAACAGAACTTGTTGCGTTCTCAAATAATGATGCCAAATATATAAGAAGACAAATTCAACTTGAAAACGAAGAATTATATTTTTTATATATTTATATTGTAATATATGACAAAAATATAATTGAATTAGAAAGTAATTTAAATAAATTAGAAAATATTTTATTATCAAGTGGATTAAATTATAAAAAATCATATTTTAGGCAAGAACAAACATTTATATCATGTTTGCCAATTTTTGAAAATAATATTGATATAAAAAATGTGGCAAAAAGAAATATTTTAACATCTGGTCTTGTATCTACATATCCATTTATTTCATCTACAATATTTGATGAAAAAGGAATATATATAGGAAATAATATAAAAAATAATTCTCTGGTTTTTATAGATAGAGTTAATAACGAAAAATATAAAAATGCAAATATATGTATATTTGGAACAAGTGGAGCTGGAAAATCTTTTTTTACTAAAATATTAATTTTAAGAAGTAGATTATTTGGAATAGAGCAATTTATTATTGATCCAGAAAGAGAATATATAAATATTTGCAAAAAACTAAATGGAACATTATTAAAAATTGGACCAGCATCTAATACATATATAAATGTTTTAGATATAAGAGAAGAAAGTATAGAAGAAGATAGTCATGGATATTTATCAACTAAAATTAATAAATTAATTGGATTTTTTAATTTGATTTTTGGAAACATGTCTGAAGAAGAAAAATCAATATTAGAAGAAAAAATAGTAGAATGTTATAAATTAAAAAATATTACATTTCAAGATAAATCATTATATAAATTTAAAAATAATAAAAAAATATTTAAGGAATCTAAAGATATGCCAATATTAGAGGACTTATATAATGTTTTAAAAAAAGACGAAAAGTGTAAAATGTTTAAAATAAAATTAATGCCATTTGTAAAAGGGTCTTTAAATTTTTTTAATAATTATACAAATGTAAATTTAAATAATAATTTAATTGTTGCAGATATTTATGAATTAGGAGAAGAAAATTTAAAATATGGTTTATTTATTTTTACAGATTTATTTTGGGATAAAATAAAAAAAGATAGAAAAACAAAAAAATCAATCTATTTAGATGAAATATGGAGATTAATAGGAGTAACTTCTAATAAAGAAGTAGCTAGTTTTATATATAAAATATTTAAAACAATAAGAAAATATGGAGGAAGTAGTGTTGCTATAACACAAGATGTATCAGATTTGTTTAGCTTGGAAAAAGGTATATATGGAAAAAGCATAATAAATAATTCAGAGATAAAATTACTTTTTTCTTTAGAAGAAGAAAATATAAAAACATTATCTATGTATAGTAATTTAACAGAAAAAGAAAAATTAGAAATAAAATCATTAAAAAGAGGAGAATGTTTAATGTTCGTTGGAGAAAATCATATACTTGCGAAAATTGAGGCTGACGAATATGAAAAAAACATAGTAATAGAAGATAAAGATGATAACAGTAATAACAGCAATAAATAATAAAAAAATATACGATGAAATAAAAATAAATAAGAACATAAAAATTATTTATAAAAATATTCAATATAAAGAAGAAATAATTGAAGTATTAGAAAAAAAAGAAATAAAACAAAAAATTGATTATATAATTTTAAATGAAAATTTATCTGGACAAATAAAAATAATAGAACTAAAAAATAAATTAAAAAAAATAAATAATAAAATAAAAATAATTATTATATTAAATAAAAAAAATAAGAAAAAGGAGAATTATTATAAAAAAAATAATATTAAATATATTTATGAAGTCGAATTTAAAAATAATAAATTATTAGAAAAAATAAGTACAGAAAATAAAGTAATAGGAATAACAGGATATTGTGGAAGTGGAAAAACAATTAATATGTTATTAATATGTAAATTATTATCACAAAATAAAAAAGTAATAATTGTTGAAGAAAATAGCAATCTTCTTGATTTGTTTAAAAAGAAAAATGAAAAAAATGAAATTATTAAAATTGAAAAAAACTTATATTTATTAAATATTAAATTTTTAAATACAAAAGAAAAAATTAATTATTTTAATATTATTAATAAAATTAATTTAATAAAAAATAATTATGATTATATTTTTATAGAAATAAAAAATATTTATTCATATAATTTTTATAAAGAATTAATAAATAAAAATATTTTTATATTAAATAGTAATTTACTAGAAATAATTAAAAATAAAAAAACAATTAATTGTTTTATACAGAAAGAAAAAAACATAAATGTAATTTTAAATAATTATAATGAAAATTCAATAAGTGAAAAATTATTAAAAAATAATTTTAATAATAAAATTGAAATTATAGAAAAATTAAAAACAAATAAAAAATATAATTTAATTATAAATAATTATTTTAATATTAATTTATTAGATAATAATACTAAAAATAAAATTAAGAAAATAATTAAGAATATTTAAGGAGAATATAAATGGATATTAATATTGAACAAGAAAAAAATCAAAAAGTCGAAAAACAAAATAAAACAGAAAAATTAATAGATAATGAAGTTACTGAAAAGGGACAGAATCAATTTTTGCAAACAACACTTGGAAAAACAATTAATACTGCAATTGATATAGGACTTAGAACAATAATGCCAAGCATGGTGGAAGAACAAATTATTGACATAAAAAATGTTTTGTTAACATGTGGGTTAAAAGAAGGAATAAATACAGCAATAAAAAATGCTATTGATTTTGGAAAAAGTACATTAGGAATTGTTACTGGAAAATTTGAAAATTTATCTCAGGTCCATAATGCTGTAAAAAAGGGGCGGAATAATAGATGGGGTTTCTGATGTATTAGATAATGTTGTAAATTCAGCAAGTAAAAATAAACTAATAAGCAAGGGAACAGCAAGATTTATAAAGAAAGGGAAAAATGCAATTTTAGATACAGTTTCTAATAATATTGAAGATAAATTCTTAGATGACGTACATTCATTGGAAAAGGTAAGTAAATATATTTCTAATTGGAAGTATTATTATAATTTAAAAGATTTGCCTGGAATGGAAAAAGAATTTAATAAATTAAAAAAACAATTATCTACAGTCGTGGCTCTAGAAAGTACAATATCAGAGGCAAAACAAATTGAAAACTTACATAATTTAATAAAAAATAAAGGAATAAATTATAGACTATCTGAAGAAGAGAAAAAACTAATTGAGATATTAAAATAAAAATAGCATTTTAAATACACCGCACTTTCATATAAGTGGGGTGTATTTTTGTCGAAGCCACTTTTCTTTTAACTATAAAAAATTAACTTGTAAAAATAAGTATGAGTTAATAGATTAATTTTACGGAAACACAGTTTTACAGAAATGTTTTTTAAAAAATATCATATGTTTTATTGACATTAATTTACTAAAGAAATATAATTTATTCTGACGAACAATATCCAAAAAGGAGGAAAAGAATAATAAAAAAGATTATTCTTTAAAACATATGAAAAAAACTATTTTAATTATATTAATAACACTAGTTGTTATTATAGCTATAATTGGTGGAGGACTATATTATTTTTATAATAATAAATTAGACAAAATTAATTATGAAGAAATTCCTAAAAATGACATAGAAGTAACAGAAGGAATAGAAGAAAAACTAGACAAATATAGAAATATTGTATTGTTTGGAATAGATGACGCTGATGGATATAACGGCAGAAGTGATTGTATAATAATATTTTCTTTAAACGAAAAAACAAATGATGTAAAAATGACATCAATATATAGAGATACTTATGTTGAGGTCCAAAAACATGGATATACAAAAATTAATCACGCATATGCATATGGTGGAGCAGCACTAGCAATGAGCACTATAAACAGAAACCTAGATCTAGATATAACAGAATATGTAACAATTAATTTTGAGGTTGTAAAAGATGTTGTTGATTATGTTGATGGAATTACAATTAATGTAACATCACAGGAAGCTAAAAGCATTCCAGGATTAACTAAAGCAGGAACATACAACTTAAACGGAGTGCAAGCATTAGCGTACGGAAGAATAAGGAAAATAGATACAGATTATAAACGAACAGAAAGAATGAGAACTGTAATAAATGAAGTGTTTAAAAAAGTGAAGAAAATGTCTGTAACAGAAATGAACAAGTTTGCAGATGAAATATTACCAGAAATACATACAAATATAAAAAGAAACGAAATAACAGATTTAATAACAAAAGCAATATCATTAGAAATAAAGGAAAGTAATGGTTGGCCATATGGAGTTACAGGAAAAACAATTAACAAAATATGGTATGGAATACCAAATAACTTAGAAGAAAGTGTTAAAAAATTACATAAGGATTTGTTTAACGAAGAAGAATATGAACCATCTGAAACAGTAAAAAAGATTAGTAACACAATAATAAGTAAAACAGGTGTTAAATAATAAAATTATATTTTTTGTACAAAAAATAGTAGAAGATATATCTTCTACTAAAGGGAGTTGGAAAAAGGGGAAATGAATAAAAAAATATTTTTAATAGAAAAAAGAACTTTTGATATTATAGTAAGTTTAATAGCAATAATGTTACTTGCAATTCCAATGATTATAGTGGCAATATGTATAAAAAAAGAAGATGGTTCTCCTGTAATATTTAAACAAATAAGAATGGGGAAGAATTTAAAACCATTTTATATATATAAATTTAGAACAATGAAAACACAAAGAAAAGAATTAGAAAGTGATTTATCTCACGAAGAGATGGTAACAAAAGTTGGAAAAATATTAAGAGCAACAAGCATAGATGAACTGCCACAATTGTTTAATATATTAAAAGGTGATATGAGTTTTATAGGTCCACGACCATGGATATTAGAATATTATGAATGGTTTACTGATGAACAGAAAAGAAGAAGTGAAGTAAAACCAGGAATAACAGGACTTGCTCAGGCAAAAGGAAGAAATGCACTAAATGTTTTTAAAAAGATAAATTATGACATAGAATATGTAGACAATATGAGTTTATGGTTAGATATTAAGATATTTTTTTTATCAATAGTTGCTGTTTTGAAAAAGACAAGTGCTGAAATATCTGAAATGGGAATAAAAGAAGAATTAGAAGAATTAAAAGAACAAAGAGAAAAAATACATAGTTAAAACATAGAAAGGAAAAACAATGAAAAAAGTATTATTTACTGCAACAGTTGACTCACATATATTGCAATTTCACATTCCATATTTAAAAATGTTTAAAGATAATGGATATGAAGTACATGTTGCAACAAATGGAACTGATAAAATTCCATATTGCGATGTAAAACATACAGTAAGTTTTGAAAGAGATCCCATTAAATTCAATAATATAAAAGCTATAAAACAATTAAAAAAAATAATAAATGAAAATAATTTTGAAATTATACATTGCCATACACCGATGGGAAGTGTTGTTACAAGAATAGCTGCAAAAAAAGCAAGAAACAAAGGAACAAGGGTAATATATACAGCACATGGATTTCATTTCTTTAAAGGAGCTCCACTTGCTAATTGGTTAATATTTTATCCAATAGAAAAATATTTATCTAAATATACAGACTGTTTGATAACAATAAATCAGGAAGATTATGAATTAGCAAAAAGAAAATTTAAGAAATGTAGACAAATAGAACTGGTTCATGGAGTTGGGGTAGATGAAAGTAAATTCAACTTTGAAATGTCAGATAAAGAAAAACATAAACTAAGAGAAAGTTTAGGATTAACAGATGAGGATTTTGTAATTATATATGTTGCAGAGTTAAGTAAAAGAAAAAATCAAGGAATGTTAATACAGGCAGTAAAAGAATTAATAGATGGCGGAAAAAATAATATAAAAATTATTTTACCAGGAACAGATTCTATTAATGGATATTATCAAAATTTAACTGATAAATTAGAAATTACAAATAATGTTAAATTTTTAGGTTACAGAAAAGACATACCTAAATTACTAAAAATATCAGACTTATATGTATCTACAGCAAAACAAGAGGGATTGCCAGTAAATATAATGGAAGCAATGTGTGCACAATTACCAATAATCGCAACAGATTGTAGAGGAAACAGAGATTTAGTTGATGAATGTGTGAAGATAAATAATATTGAAGAGTTAAAAGTAAAAATATTAAAGAAAATAACTCAGAAAAAATCTAATGTTGGTTATGGAATATTAAAATATTCAAATCCAAAAATATTTAATTTGATGGAGAGGATTTATGAACAAAATTAAAGTTTGTCAGTTTGTATGTGGATTAGAAGGTGGTGGAGCAGAACAAGTTATATACAATTATTGCTCAAAAATGGATAGAGAAGAATATGAGTTTTACTTAGTATATCAACATAAAGCATGTAAGAAAAATTTAAAAGAATTTGAATCATTAAACTTTAAATTGTTTAATATTCCTTCTAAAGTTAGTCATCCATTTAAAAATTTTTATTATACTAACAAAATAATAAAAGAAAATAAATTTGATGTTATTCATACACATATGAATATAATGAATTTTATACCGCTTATATGCGGTTGGTTAAATGGTACGAAAATAAGGATATCACATTCACATACATGTGATATTAGAAAGAAAAATGTATTAATTAAAGCATTCGAATATGCTTGTAAAAAATTATCCATACTTTTTGCAACAGATTTAGTTGCATGTGGAGAAGCTGCTGGAAAATACATGTATGGAAGAAGAAAATTTGTAATAATTCATAATGCAATTAATACAAAGAAGTTTGAATTTAATTTAAAAATCAGAAATCAAACTAGGAAAAGAATTGGAGTGAACAAAAATACAAAGTTGCTAGGAAATGTAGGAAGATTTACAGAAGCTAAGAATCATTTATTTTTATTAGATATATTTGAGGAACTATATAAAGTTGATGATTCTTATAAATTACTACTTGTAGGTGATGGAGAATTAAAAAATGATATATTAAAAAAAATTAATGATTTAAAAATAAAAGATGGCGTCATATTGGTTGGAAATGTTGATGATACATCTAGCTATTATCAGGCAATGGACTTATTCTTAATGCCTAGCAAGTGGGAGGGACTCCCACTTGCTGGAATAGAAGCACAGGCAAGTGGATTAAAAAGTTTCTTCTCCGACAAGGTATCAGACGAAGTGATTATAAGCAAAAATGCTTATAAAAAACCGATTGAAAACAAGGAAATTTGGGTACAAGCTATTATAAACAGCGATTATAGATATGAAAGAAAAAATAATATAATAAACTTGCAATTTGATATAGAAAAAGAGGTTAAAAAATTGTTAGAAATATATAAAAAATGAGGGGAATTTTATGAGTTTTAATAAAGTAGTATATATAGTAAAAAGTGAATTACATTATTATCCACCATGTATATCACAGATAAGGATGTTAAATAAACTTGGAATAGATATACAGGTTCTTTATGGAACATCTAATGAAAGTGCAATAGAACTATTAAAAAAAGAAAATATAAAATGTAAAAAGATAAATGGTTTAAAGATTACAAATACTAATTCAAAAATTGGAAAATTATTTAATTGGTATAAATATAGAAAAGCTATGTTGAAAGAATTAAAAAAAATGAATACAGATAATACAATCTTCTGGTTTGGGACTGCTGAGTCGGTCCTTCCGCTTAAAGGAAAATTAGACAATGTTAATTACATAGTTAGTTTTCTTGAATTATTAGATGAAAGCAAAATAAAACAAATGTTATTAAAAGATATAGCGCAAAAAGCTAAAGCTATTACAGTATGCGAACAAACAAGAGGATATATAATGCAGAATTGGTGGAAATTAAAAAAAACACCATATGTTTTTCCTAATAAACCATATGATCAACTAAGAACAAAAAAAGTTATACCTACTAATAATGTTACCAAAAAAATAATAGAAGATATAGGAAATAAAGAATTTATATTATATCAAGGAATAATTCAAAATACAGAAGAACTTATAGAATTGGCTAGGGCATTAAAGAAAATGAATAAAGGGTATTTTTTGGTATTAATGGGGATAGATAAATATAATAGTGTAAAAAAAATACAGGACATCTATGAAAAAACAATTTTTATAGATTATATTCCTGCACCGTTGCATTTGGAAATAACAAGTTATGCGAGAATTGGAATTGCTTTTTATAGACCAGATAGCTTAAATAAAATATTTTGTGCACCAAATAAAATTTATGAGTATTCAGGATTTGGAATACCAATGATTTGTAATAAAGTTCCTGGATTAAGTAATACAGTAGGAGTGACTGGGGCTGCTATATGTATAGAACTCTGCGAAGAAGAAATTATAAAAGCAATAAATAGTATTGAGCAAAATTATGAAAAATTTTCTCAAAATGCTATAAATTTTTTTGAAAAGGAAGATACAATAAAAACTATGGAAAAATTGATAAAAAAAGTTGGAATAATAGGAGAAAAATAATGGAAGTCTTATTTGATTGGATATTAATTGTATTAGGGACAATAATTGCGTTTAAATGTTATAAAAATATAATATATAACAGTAGATCTTCGGTAGCTAATTTTGTACTAATTGTATGTTATCTTTTTTGTGTGATACCAATTTTACTTAATTATATTATAGGAAAACCACAATATAGCACAGTGTATTGGTATAAACCATTCATAAAACCGATGAATAATGAATTGATCAGCATAATATATGATATTTATATGATGGCATCCTTATTAATATTATACTTATATATAAAAAAGACAAGAAAAACAGAAAATTATGTGCAATTTGATGAAACAAAAGAAATCACAATAACTCTATTTAACAATAAAATTGTATCAATAATATGTATTTTTTCACCATTGTTATATATATTTATTTCAGGTACGTGGAAATCTTATTTAGTATATAACACAACTACGCTTAGAGGTTTTACAGAGGGAAACTACTCCGTTGTAATGAATTCATTACTTTTATTAAGTATGTTCGTCTTTTTTAATCTTGTATATAGAGGGAAGTTTTCGCTTAATAAATTTTTTTTAAGTATATTATACTTTTTTGCAATTATATGGATATCAGGTAAAAGATTTATGATAGCCAATATTTTTATAATGATATTGTTCTTTATAAATCAGATGGAGATAACGAATGCCTCTAAAAAAAAGCTAAGTTTAATAATTCCTATCTTATCTTTTTTTATTTTGTCTTTTTCAGCTTTTTATTTAATAAAAATAAAACCATTATCAAATACATCATTTAATAGTGTATATGAGATGCTGAGAGTGGATTTTGGAAGGGATGATGTTATAAAATATGTAATATCAAAAGAGTTTTTTGAAAAAGAGATGATATTGGATTATAGAGGACAATCTTTTGTAAGTTTGGCATTATCTTTTATACCAAGAATGATATGGAAGACAAAGCCGTACCCACATTATATATATTTAACAAGTTCAATTTTAAAACTTCCTATTACGAAATTACCTGCAGGGACTACACCATCATGGTACGAAATGTGCCTATGCAACTTTAGCTACATTGGATTTGCTTTAGGATGTATTGGACTCTATGTAATGTGCTTTATAACAGATAAAACTAAAAATTTAGAAATAAAATCTTTATTTCTAATGTTAATTATTGCTATATTAACTCAAAGTGTTGATGCTTATATTGTATATATATTAATATTAATAGCTAATGCTATATTTAAATTTATTTTTAATGGTAAAAATTTAAAAATTGTTTGGAGATGAAATTCTAATATGTCAAATAATAAAAAAGAATGTAATGGATGTGGAATATGTGCTATAAAATGTCCTAAAAAGTGTATTGAAATGATAGAAAATAAAGAGGGATTTTTGTATCCAAGAACTAATAAAAAAGAATGTATTAATTGCAAGATATGTGAAAAAGAGTGTCCTGCCAATAATATTGTAAAGTATGAAGAAAAACAGACTGCATATGCCCTTCAACTTAAGGAGGAGGAAATGCTACTGAATTGTGCATCAGGAGGAGCCTTTTATTCTATTGCTACAGAAGTTATAAATAATGGTGGAGCAGTTTGTGGAGTAAGCGAATATAATAATCAACAATCTAGGTTTGAAATTATAACAACAATGGAAAAGCTAAGAGAAATAGTAGGTTCTAAGTATTATCAATGTAATTTAACCCCAGAAATATTAGAAAGATTAAATAAGGAATTAGAAAAAAGACAGGTATTATTTGGTGGAACACCTTGCCAAGTAGCAGCAGTAAAAAAAATCATAAAAAAAGATAGAATAAATAACTTAATAACGATGGATATAATATGTCAAGGAGTACCAAGTTATAAGTGTATAAATAGATATAGAATATATAAGGAAAAAAAAGAAAATAAAACAATTAAAACACATTATTTTAGATGTAAAGATAAATATGTTGGAAAAAACTACTTATCAAAGTATATTTTTGATGATGAAACCACGAATTACTATATAGGAGAAGAAGATTTTATTTCTTGTGCTTTTCAAAGACAAATATTCTTAAGAGAATCTTGCTATAGTTGTAAATTTGCGACGAATAACAGAGTAGGAGATATAACTATTGGAGATCTGTGGAAATTACCAAAACTAGAAAGTAAAAAATTCAAATTAGAAAAAGGTATATCTATAGTAGTTTGTAATACCAATAAAGGAAAAAAAATGATTGAAAATTGTAATATTATTAATAAAGAAGAAATAGACCTATATGATAATACAAAAGATAATATTCCTTTTTATCGACCAGTTAAGAGACCTGTTTCAAGAAATATTTCATACAATCTATTATTTAGTAAAGTAGGACCTAAGTGGACTTTATATATATGTTGTCCGAAATATGCTGTGAAAAAAATGTTAAATAAGTTTAGGGGAGGATAAAATGAAAAATAAAAAAGTCGGGATAATAACATATCATTTTGCTAGAAACTATGGAGCAGTTTTGCAATGTTATGCATTGCAAAAATTTATTGGAAATCAAGGTTATCAAGTAGAAATATTAAATTATAAAACACATAAACAGGAACAGAATAATTCACTTTTTAATAAACGAAAAGGAATAAAAAATATAGTTATGAATATAGCCCTTTATCCTTTTAAAAGTAAGAGAATTATAAAAGATAAAAAATTTGAAGAATTTATTCAAAAAGAGATGAACTGTACAAATAGAATTTATTCATTGGAAGAATTGAAAAATAAGATAAATGATGAAGGATTTAAATATATAATATCAGGTAGTGATCAAGTATGGAATCCGAGGATTGGTGATTTTGAAGATGCATTTTTCTTTCCGTTTAAATGTGCAGCTAAAAAAATATCTTATGCTGCAAGTATAGGTGGAGCAACATTAGAAGAATTGGATAATTATAAAAAATGGATAAATGATTTTGAAAATATTTCTGTTAGAGAGGAAACAACATCAAAAATATTAAATAGTATACTAGAGAAAAAGGTAAAAGTTGTATTGGATCCTACAATGCTATTAAATAATGATGAATGGAAAATTGTGGAAGATGATGTTGAGGAAGAATATATGCTATGTTACTTTATAAATAAATCAAATTTTAAAGAAGGATTTAAAATAGCTAAAAAAATAGCAAAACAGAGAAGATTAAAAATAAAAATTATAAATGCGAGATTTAGTTTAAATAGCTTTAGGAAAGGAACAATAGTTGATGCAGGACCAATAGATTTTATTAGATTAATGAAAAAAGCTTCTTTTATATGTACAGACTCATTTCATGGAACAATTTTTTCTATAATTTTTAATAAACCGTTTTTAAGTATTGATAGAAAAGATAATAAGAATGATACTAGAAAATCTGATTTACTAAAGAAATTATCATTAGAAGATAGATTAATAAGAATACCAAATGATGAAAAAATTAATATAAAAGATACTAAACAAGAAGATATTGATGGAAGATTAAATAAAATAAGAGAAGATTCAATTAATTTTTTGAAAAAAAGTTTAAAATAATAACTGGAGGAATAAATGAAAACTATAATAAGAAAGGTAAGAAAGTCAACTATTGCTAAGAATAGCTTGTGGTTAGTAATATTGCAGATACTTAATACAGTTGTACCTATGATTACATTACCATATATTACAAGAATATTAGGCGCATCACAATATGGAATATTTTCTATATCATTGAATTGGATATTATATTTACAAGTATTGGTAGAATTTGGTTTTGGACTTACAGGAGCTAGAAAATCAGCGGTTATAAAAAATCAAGAATCTTTAAATAAATTATTTAATAACATATTAACAGCTAGAATCTATTTATTAATAATTTCTTTCGTACTTATTAATTTAATATCATTTATTTCGAGAGTATCAATTGATAGATATTTGTGTATGATTTTGTTATTTACTATGGTTGTTGGAACAACCTTTCAATTAACCTGGCTGTTTCAAGGAAAACAGGATATGAAATTTATTACAATAGTTAATGCTATTGCTAGGACAGTTTCTGTAGGACTAACATTTATTTTTGTGAGAAAGGAAAAAGATTTATATTTATATTGCTTTCTATATTCCATCACATATTGTATTTCAAGTGCTATAAGTATCTATATTGCAAATAAAAAATATAGTCTGAAGTTTAAAATGGTAAAATTAAAAGAAGTATATAGAGAATTGAATGAGGGAAAGTATCTATTTATGTCCTCTGCTATGACAAAGGTGTTTAGCGGAATAGGAATAACTGTATTAGGAATATTTTCCACCGAATATCTAGTAGGTGTGTATTCAGCAATATATAAGATACCATACATATTGACAATGTTTTTTTCGCCATTCTCGCAAGCTTTGTATCCATATAATAGTATAGAATTTGAAAAATCTGTTGAAAATGGCAAAAAGAGTATCAGAAAAATATGTACACCTGTATTCATACTCTTTTTAGCATTATCAATGATATTATTAATATTTAGAAAAATAATTGTACAGATATTATTTGGAGAAGAATACTTTAAATATTATAATGTTTTAATTCCATTGATAATTCAATTTATTTTTGCTATGATAAATAACTTTTTAGGAATACAATATCTTGTAGCAAGTGGAAATGAAAAAAAATATACTAAAGCATTTTCAATAAGTTGTATATTTATACTTGTATTCAATTTTATTTTAGGATATATGTATAATTTATATGGAGTTGCTATTGCAGCATTAATAGGAGAAATTGTATTAACTATTTCAATATTATGCCAAATAAAAAAATAGGAGAAGAACAACTATGAAAAAAGTTATGTTAGTCTTTGGCACAAGACCTGAAGCTATAAAAATGTGTCCATTAGTAAAAGAACTAAAAAAAAGAAATAATATTGAGACGATAGTATGCGTTACAGGCCAACACAAAGAAATGCTACAACAAGTTTTAGATTGTTTTGAAGTTGTGCCAGATTATAATTTGAATATAATGAAAGATAAACAAACATTATTTGATATAACTTCAAATATAATGCTAAAAATTAAAAGTGTTTTAGAAGAAGTTAAGCCTGATTTAATATTAGTACATGGTGATACCACTACTACATTTGCTACTGCATTATCAGCCTTTTATATGCAAATTCCAGTGGGACATGTTGAAGCAGGATTAAGAACATATAATATATATTCGCCATATCCAGAGGAATTTAACAGACAAGCTACAGGAATTATCTCAGAGCTTAATTTTGCACCAACTGATACATCTAAACAAAATTTAATTAATGAAGGAAAAGATAAAAACAAGATATTTGTTACAGGAAATACAGCAATTGATGCACTAAAAACAACAGTAAGAGATGATTATAAAAATGACGAATTAGAATGGGCAAGTGACAGTAGATTGATAATGTTAACAGCACATAGAAGGGAAAACTTAGGGAAGCCATTAGAAAATATGTTTAGAGCAATACGAAGAATAGTTGATGAGTTTTCAGATGTAAAGGTTATATATCCAATACATAAAAATCCAGTTGTAAGAGAATGCGCAAATAGAATTCTTGGAAATGATGACAAAATTAGATTAATAGAACCACTTGAAGTTTTAGATTTTCATAATTTTTTAGCTAAATCATATTTGATTTTGACAGATAGTGGAGGAATACAAGAAGAAGCTCCATCACTTGGAAAACCTGTTCTTGTTATGAGGGATACCACAGAAAGACCAGAAGGAATAAAAGCAGGTACATTAAGATTAGTTGGTACAGAAGAAGAAAATATTTATAATAATTTTAGAGAACTATTAACAAATGAAAGTGCGTATAAAAAAATGAGCAAAGCTTGTAATCCGTATGGTGATGGGCATGCAAGTGAAAAAATAGCAGATATAGTAGAAAAGTTTTTGAATAAATAGCATAATAGGTTAATATAAATTCGCTATAAAATTTTATAATAAATAACTTCTTGATGGCATTAAATTTTTTGAATAAAAAAGATTATATACTTGAAATTAACTTTGGATTTTCTGATTTTTTTTACTCAAATTGAGGAGAAGAATATAGCAAAGTCACTTTTTTAGTATATTATATTGCAAAAAAATATTAAAATAGATATAATAAAATAGAAATTTTTACAGATGAGGAGAGTTTAAATGGAGGAGCTAGATTTAAAAGAATTATTTTCAATATTTTGGAATAAAAGGCTTGAGATATTGCTTATAACATTAATTTTTTTGGTTATTGGAATTGTATATTCATACTTTGGAGTTAAACCAGAGTATAAAGCATCTACTAATATGGTTTTAGTACAAAGTTCAGCTACATCTAAAAATGGAGAAAGTGCAATTACAACCACAGATATAACAATGAATTCAAAACTTATTTCTACATATAGTGCACTTATTAAAAGAAATGCTATACTTGGAAAAGTTGCAAGTAATTTAAATTTATCTGAAGAAGAAATAGAAAAAGTTAAAGACAAAATTACAGTAAAATCTGTTCAAGATACAGAAATAATTGAAATAACAGTAAAAGATAAAGACCCTAATTTTGCCGCAAAAGTTGCAAACGAAATTGCAACAGTTTTTAGCGAAAAAATTGTTGAAATATATAATATGAGCAATGTATATATATTAGATAAAGCAGAGCCAGAAACACAACCATGTAATATAAATCATGGAAAAGATATTGCTATTTTTGCATTCATTGGAATAATAATATCAGCAATAGTTGTATTGCTATTAAATATGCTAGATACAACAATAAAAACTGAAGAAGATATAGAAAAAGCAACTAAATTAATGGTGTTGACACTAATTCCAACATATGATGGCGGAAAGAAAGCAAAAAAAGGAGGTAGAAGATAATGAAAAAAGAATTATTTATTCAAAAAGATCCAAAATCTCCAATTGCAGAAATATTTAGAACATTAAGAACAAATTTACAATTTATGAATACAAAAAACGAGCTTAGAAGTATATTAATAACTTCAACTGTACCTGGTGAAGGTAAAACATGGATTACATCTAACCTAGCGGTTACATTTGCTTTAGCAGGAAAAAGAGTATTAATAATAGACGCAGATATGAGAAAAGGAAGAATTGCCAATGTTTTTAAAGCAAGGCCAACACCCGGTTTTTCAAATTTCTTATCTGGAATTTCTGCAGACGGAGTAGTAGAAAAAGAAAATATTCTTAACATTATTCAAGCAACTGAAGTTGAAAACTTATTTGTTGTAACAGCCGGAAATACACCACCAAACCCATCAGAATTACTAGAAGAAGATAAGCTTGATAGAATGATGGAACAATTAAATAAACGTTTTGATATAATTATTTTTGATGGTACTCCAAGCATGTTAGTAACAGACGCAACGATTATTTCTAGAATTGTTGACACAACAATTATTGTATCTGCTTATAACATAACTAAAAAAGAAGACTTAACAAGAGTTAAGAGAAACATAGAAAATGTTGGCGGGAAAATTGCTGGTGTAGTATTAAACAAAATCCCTGCAAAAACAAAAGGATATACATACGGTTACTATTATGGTAGAGAAGAATAATAGGAGGAAAAATGATTGACTTACATTCACATATAATTCCAAATGTAGACGATGGCTCAAAAACTTTTGATGAAAGTATAGAAATATTAAATGAAGCAAAAAAAGTGGGCTTTTCAGATGTTATTTTAACTTCTCATTTTATACCTGAGTATAATGAAACGAAGATAGAAGAACTAATAAGCTTAAAAGAAGATCTACAAAAAAATTGTGATAGTATTAAGTTACATTCTGGAATGGAAGTATATATTACAGAAAGAATTGAGGAACTATTAAATAATAAAAAAATTCTAACCTTGGCTGGAAGTAATTATTTATTAATGGAGTTACCCTTATCTAACCATGTAAATTACTTTGAATATGTGATATATGTTCTACAAAGCAAAAATATTATTCCAATAATTGCTCATCCAGAAAGATATTTGGAAGTTCAAAAAAATTATAAGTTAGTTGAAGAATATATAGAAAAGGGATGTTTAATTCAATGCAATTATGCAAGCATTTTAGGATATTATGGAATGGATGCCCAAAAAACAGTTAAAAAACTTTTAAAAGAAAAGCTAGTTAATTTTTTGGGAAGTGATTGTCATAGAAAAGGAAGCATTTACTTAAATATTCCTAAAGCAGTAAAGAAAATAATCAAAATAATCGGTGAAGAAGAATTTTATAAAATTAGCACTACAAATCCACAAAGAATATTAAATAATGAAGAAATATTATAATAAAGGTGGGAAAAAAAATGAAACTAAAAAACACAACAAAATTTCTTGTAGCAATATTAGTTACAATAGTTATATTTAATATTTGCATAATAAAAACATATGCAAATAATGTAACTGTTAATGAAAATACAGAACAGGCAGAAAAAAATGAGAGTGAATCAGAAAACACTAAAAATGAAAATAAGAATACTACTACGAAAACAGTTAATAAAAAATCAAGCGATGCTAATATAACTAAACTTACAATTAGTGCAGGAAAATTAAATCCAAGCTTTAGCAAAGATATAACTGAGTATTACACAGAAGTTGATTTAAGCGTAACAAAAATAACTACAAAAGTTAATTTATCAAATAATAATGCAAAAGTAACGGTAAGTGGAAATAAAAATTTAAAAGAAGGTAAAAATACCATTGAATTAAAAGTAACAGCCGAAGATGGAACACAAAAAAAATATTATATTTACGCAACAAGAACAAATAATACAGAAAAATCTAATGCAAATTTAGAACAATTAGAACTTGAAGATTATGAAATTACACCAGAATTTAATTCAAGCATTACTAATTATAATGCTATAATAGATAAAAACACAGATAAAATTAATGTAAAGGCTGTTGCAGAAAATAATAATGCACAAATTAAAATTAGTGGAAACGAAGAAATGACTAATGATGAAAATAAAATAGAAATAAAAGTAACAGCGGAAGATGGTAAAACAACTAAGACATATACAATAAACATCGAGAAAAAAGCAGAACAGCAACAAGAAGCAACAGAAGAAAAAAAGGTAAATGTAATTGCAGAAAATAAAGAACCAGCAGTAATTGCAATTGGAGTAATATTAATTTTTATTATTTTAATTTCATTAAAAATTATAAAGAAAAATAAAAGCTAAAAATAAAAACTAAAAAGACCTAAACATATATAAAAACTAAGGTTTTTTTAGTTTTTTTTATGCTTTTTTTCTTGCATATTTTGACAAGGTTTAGTATAATAAATCCGTAAGGAAAAATGCAATTTATGCATATTTGAATGTCAAAGAAAAGAGGGTAATTAATGGACATTGAAGGAGAAAAAATAATCGAAAGAGACATTGAAAAAGAAATGAAAACAGCATATATTGATTATGCCATGAGTGTTATTGTTGCACGTGCTTTGCCAGATGTAAGAGATGGTTTAAAGCCTGTTCATAGAAGAATTTTATATGCAATGAATGAAGATGGAATAACTTCAGATAAACCATATAGGAAATGTGCCAATACAGTTGGTTCAGTTCTTGGTAGATATCATCCACATGGTGATGCAGCAGTTTATGATGCAATGGTAAGAATGGCTCAAGATTTTTCAATGAGATATATGCTAATTGATGGACATGGAAATTTTGGTTCAATAGATGGTGATGGTGCAGCAGCAATGAGGTACACTGAAGCTAGAATGGCTAAAATTTCAAATTATATGTTAGCAGATATTGAAAAAAATACTGTTGATTTTATGCCAAACTATGATGATAGATTACAAGAACCAACAGTTTTACCAGCACAAATTCCAGCTTTATTAATAAATGGATCTTCTGGTATTGCAGTAGGAATGGCTACAAATATTCCACCACATAATTTAACAGAAGTTATTGATGGAATAATAAAAATAATAGATGAAGACGAAGTTACAGATGAAGATTTAATGCAAGTTGTTAAAGGACCTGATTTTCCAACAGGAGCTTTAATTTTAGGTAGAGAAGGAATAAAAGAAGCATATACAACAGGAAAGGGAAAAATAACTTTAAGAGCAGAAACAGAAATTGAAGAAATGAGTGGAAATAAACAAAGAATTATTGTTTCTTCATTACCATATCAAGTAAACAAAGCAAAATTAATAACTAATATATCAGAACTTGTAAAAGATAAAAAAATAGAAGGAATTTCTGAAGTAAGAGATGAGTCAGATAGAATAGATAGAGTAAGAGTAGTTATTGAGTTAAAAAGAGACGCAAATGCACAGGTTGTATTAAATCAATTATTTAAACATACACAAATGCAAGACACTTTTGGAATAATAATGTTAGCTTTAGTAAATGGAGAACCTAAAATATTAACATTAAGACAATGTATGGATTGCTATATAGATCATAGAAAAGAAGTTGTTTTAAGAAGAACAAAATTTGATTTAGATAAAGCAGAAGCTAGAGCACATATATTAGAAGGATTAAAAATCGCGCTAGACAATATTGATGAGGTTATTGAAATTATAAGAAATTCTTATGATGATGCCAAAGAAAGATTAATGAAAAGATTTGGATTATCTGATATTCAGGCACAATCAATATTAGACATGAGATTAAAAACATTATCTGGCTTGCAAAGAGAAAAAATAGAAAATGAATATGATGAGTTAATGAAATTAATTGCATATTTAAAAGACGTTCTAGGAAGTGAAAAATTAGTTTTTGATATAATTAAAAAAGAATTAATAGAAGTTAAAGAAAAATTTGGAGATGCAAGAAAAACAAAAATAGTTGCTGCAGAGGGCGAATTTGAACTTGAAGATTTAATAAAAGATGAACAAGCTGTTATAACATTAACACATTTTGGATACATTAAAAGAATGCCAATAGATACATATAAGAGCCAAAAAAGAGGAGGAAAAGGAATAACAGGCACAGCAACAAGAGAAGAAGATTTTGTAAAACAAATATTTACAGCATCAACTCATGATACATTATTGTTCTTTACAAATAAGGGAAAAGTATATAGATTGAAGGGATATGAAGTACCAGAAGCAGGCAGAACTGCTAAAGGAACAGCAATAGTTAATATATTAAGCCTTGATAGAGGTGAAAAAATTTCAGCAGTTATTCCAATATCAAATTTTGCAGAAGGAAAATATTTATTAATGGCAACAAAAGCAGGAATGATTAAGAAAACAGCCTTATCAGAATATAATTCTGTTAGAAAATCTGGACTTCAGGCAATTACTCTTAAAGAGGATGATGAACTAATAGATGTAAGAATGACAGATGGAGAAGATAATGTAGTTCTTGTAACTAGAGAAGGATTATGCATTACATTTGCAGAAAAAGATGTGCGCCCAATAGGAAGAGTTGGACAAGGTGTTATAGGAATGAAATTAAATGACGGAGATGAAGTTATAGGTATGGAACCTATAATTGCTGGAAGTAAAGCAACACTTCTTGCCATAACAGAAAATGGATTTGGAAAAAGAACAGAACTAGATGAATATAGAGTACAAACAAGAGGTGGAAAAGGAGTTATTACATATAAAATAACACCAAAAACAGGAAAGATTGTTGGAATAAGAATAGCAACAGATGAAGAAGATGTTATGCTTATAACAAATAATGGAACAATAATTAGAATAAAAGTTAAAGATATAAGTATTCTAGGAAGATCAACACAAGGTGTCACATTAATGAGAACAAGTGATGATTGTAAAGTTGTAAGTATAGAAACATTAATTCCAGAAAATGAAGAATAAGAATAGTTGCTTTGATACATGTGCATTCTGTTTCCAAAATATGCACTGACCAACGTAACTTAACATTGTTACTGTATAAAAAACTCGGCATAGTTTATATGCCGAGTTTTTCTCAATTACAGCTCGAAAACTAAAATCAAGAGAAAATAAAAAGCGACATAAAGCCGCTTTGTTATTAAGATTTTTCTGGAACAAATTTTAGTATTGTAGGGGCAGGTCTTGTGCCTGCCCAAAAGATTAGTATTATTTAAATCATTATTTAGTAACAATATGCAACTGAAAATAAATAAAAATTTAAGGATCTTTAGTGTACCTTAAGTCATTACCAAAGAATCTACAAATATTATAATAACCAACAAGTCTTGAAAAAATTCTTTCATCATATGTTTTAAATAAATTATTTAAACTTAAATTTGTTGAAATTATTGTTTTAGTTACATGGTTATTTTGATTTAGTAACCTAGTATTTAAAATATTAAATAATTCGGAAAATTTCATATTATTTAAACTTTCTGTACCTAAGTCATCAATTACTAATAAATCAACATTTAATAAATCATTATAATTAAAATTATTATTCTTTCCAAATCTATAATCCATTATAGAATCTAACATCACTGGTGCAGTTTGATATAGTACAGTTTTTCCACGATTTAATAATTCGTTTGCAATACAGTTCGTTAAAAAAGTTTTACCAAGACCTGTATTACCTGTAAATAATAAGTTCTTTTCTTCGAAACTATCAAAATTTTCAATAAATTTTTCTGATAAATCTTTTATTTTTTTCATATTATCTCTAGGTGAAATATTAGAATTATATTTTTTTTCATCTACAGTATCAGAAAATATATTAATATTAAAAGTTGAAAAATTTTCATTTCCTAAACTAGATATATTTGATTTATTATATTCAATATCAAGGAGTTTTTGTTTTAAACAAGTACACATAATTTGATTATTGTTAATTAAATACCCAGTATCATTACATAATTTGCAATTATAATCAGGTTTGAAAAAATCATCTGTAATATTCAATTTTGTAAGTAAACGTTGTTTTTCGCTTTTATATTTTTCTAAATCTAATTTTAAATTATCAATATTATTTTTTAATAAAATATTTTTAGAGATATCTATAGATATTTTATTTATCTTATCATTTAAATTACTTATATCAGGGTTTTTAATATAAAACCTTCTTAGTTTTTCATCTAATTCTTGTTCTTTATTTAGTCTATTTTTTTCATATTCTCTTAATAATTCTTTTAATGTTGAATTAGCCAAAATTATTAAACCTCCATTAAAATATTTTGTATACCAGAAAAAATTTTTTCTAATATATAAAAAAGATACAACCACTATATTTTGAGATTTCCTAATTTAATTTAGAAGCTCAAATCGACGAGTAAAAGATGTTGCAAGGTCACCTTTTTAATTATTTGCATATAAATCATCAAAATTTGTAATATTTCTTTGTTCATAGTTTTGATAATTTGTTTTTTTCTCTAAGTCTTTTATTTGCTTTGATTTATTTTTAAATTCTAATAAATAGTTCTTTACGTCATCAGAATTTAGCAATTTCTTTTCATACCAATCAGAAATCATTTTATCCAAATAGTCAAAATTAGGATTTGATTTTGAAGTTGTTTTCTTTAAAGCTATTTCAATCACGTCTAAATTATATTTATATTCTGTTAACCACTTTTCTATATAGGCTTCTTCATATTGAGTAAGAGATCTATTTAATCCAAGTTTTTTGGCAATGCTTTTTTTGATTTTATTTAATTTCTCTTGATTTTCATAATAATCTTCTAATTCTGAGAAAGTTTGAATTTTATTTCCATACCAAGCATCAGCAACAGCTTTAACATAATTCCTATGAAGAGCGGACTTTTCAAAGCAATATCTGAATAAAGCAATCATTACTTCTTCATCAAAATTATATTTTTTAAACCATAAATCAATATCGCTGTACCAAGATGGAGACATTATTCCTTGGAAGAATGAATTGTTTATATTTTCAATTGCATTTGAACGAGACTGATCTTTTTCAATATCTTGAGCACGTTCTTTATTAATTGTAATTTTGGGAGTATATAGTTTATTTAATTCAATTTCTTGAATATTATTTACTATATAACCAGTGCCTTTTTTCGTAATTATGCCAGTATCTTCCCAATATTTTAATGATTCTTGAATAATATTAAGAGGTAATGCTAATTTTTTAGATAAATCATTTAATTTTATATCTTTATTATATTTTGATAAAAATAGTATATACAAATAGACTTTTATGCTGTTTCCAGAAGCAGCAGATAAATATTCTGTAAAAAAAACATCTGGTAAAGATGTGTATGAAAACAACATTGAAGAATCTGATTGTTCAAGTTTCATTAAAATCCCTCCTAAAATATATGTAAAATTATATCATTTTTTATAACGTAATACAATAATAAAATTGAAATTTGGCAGGAAGAAAGTTACTAGCTAATTATTTTAAATAATACTATCATTCAGGCAGACATAAAACTTGCCATTACACACTACATTAATTATATAAATATAATTTTGGCTTTATAAAGTATTTTATTAAATAAATTAAAACGGAAATAATATTTTCATTATTTAAACCTAATATACTTAAAATAAAAAGTGGAAAACATAATGCGATAAATAAAAATATTTTTATATTAATATTTTTAAATATTAAATTACAAAGAGAAAAAATAAATAGATCATAAATTATATTAACAATAGCAGTAGAATAATCAATAATTCCAAATAATTTACTTTTGAAATTATAATTTCTAGGAAAAATAAATTTCATTTTGCATCCTCCTAAAACTTTATTTTAATAAAGAAGATTTTAAATTACTAATAGAGATACCGGCTTCAGTACTAATTCCACCAAGTAGTTCTCTAACATAATTATTTGCTTTAATTAAAATTGAAATTGCAGCAAATAATGTGAATTTTGCCATTAGATTATTGCTTTTCATATTTAAACCAAAAACTAATAATAAAATTAAAGAAACAAATACTTGAACTAAAAGTAGAGAAATAAATGATTTTAGCCATACTTTAAATAGTATAGATGAACTTTTATTACACAAAGATAAGAAACAAAAGGGAGATATTAATACAAAAATTTTAACAAGAACAAATCTAATAGAGTATGCTATTACTAGATTTAATAGACCAATGGATATTAAAGATTTTATAATTCCGTCTATTGAAAAAATGTCTAAGCTATTGCCATTTATATTTAATACAGGGTTTAATTTAGTAATTAAAGATGAAAAGCATATTTCAGTTTCATATATACCAACACCTAATTCGCGTATAATACTAGAGAAAAGAGAAGCTAAGTAAATTATTTCTTCACAAATAAAGATAGAAGCATTCATACATACAGCACAAATTATTAATTTAAAAATAAACTGAAATGGACGTTCTACTTCAATTATGCATAAATGCGATAATAGGAGCTTAAAAGAATAATACAACAAGTAACCAAATATAAGTGCATTGGCAACAAGTAAAATACCTTCTTTAAAATTGTAACCAAAAATATCAAAAAAATAGTCGTCATATAAAATATCGCAATTAATAAAAGTAAAATCATCTAGAACAGAGTAAAGGGTATTATCAATCGATGAAAAAATATTATTAAACATATAATTAATAGCATTTGAAATAGTTGATGAAATGTTAGAAGAATCCAATTGTAACCTCCAGAATAAAAATTTAGCCTAATAATCCTTTTATTGTAGATAAAATTAAATCTAAAAGCAAAATAAAACCGTATGAAAATAAAGAACCTCTGATAATATTTCTACCAGTTCTTATTTTTTCTTCATCACCAAAGCTAAATTTCTTTATAAAAAGACCTGTACTTACAGCAACAGCAACTGCAGGAGTGGATAATTTTAAAAGCCATGTTCTTATTTTTTCAAAAGCGTTTGTAAGTGTTAACACAAGAGTTGGATAGGCTGCAAAAGAAATTGAGTAAAAACAGAAATAAAAAATAATAAATAAAATAAATGTTAATTTAATAAAAAAATTTTTTTTATTCATAAATAACCTCCGTTATAATTTGTCGTTTTTAAAATATGGAATCATATTTAATTTTTGTGAAAATACAATATTGGTACCGCTTGAAATGAAAGCAATACAAGAAAAACATTCTAATTTTTGAGTAAAAAAATTAGTATCAAAAATATAATCTGATTGAGAATATGAATTTATACTTTCTGAAAGATTAGAATCTAAAGAATTAAATTTTTTTGTAAAGATATTAAAATTTGTTGTTTTAGCATTTTCTGAAATTGTTTTTGAATATTTAGTTTTTTCTTCTTTTCCAAGTTGTTTTTGAGCGTCTTCAATTGTGTATATATCATCAGTTCTAAACCAAAATTTATTTACTAGATTTTGAATAATTGCTTTAGTTGCATTTTGATTATTTAAAGTATTAAGTAAGGATGTATAACTTTGGGTAGCAACAATATTTATACACTTAGCTTCACGACTTTGAGCGAAAAAATCAGCATCTGTAGTTGTAACATATTCATGAAATTCATCACTAATAAAAACAACAGGTCTTATGTTTAAATTAGCTTTGGCAAGTCTAGCCATAACTTCGGTTTGAAAATCTAATTTTAAATAGGCTGCAATAATTTTGGATAAGTTTTTATACTCAGACAAATTCATGTTTAAAACCAAAATTTTTCCAGAAGAAATTAAACTTTTAAAGCCTTTAAAATTTATATCTTTTTTTGATGGACAAAAAACTTTTTGAACTTGATAGTCAGAGACAAAACAACCAGTAATTCTGGTTATCTCAGATTTTAAGATTGCCATTGTTCTAGTATCTAATTTTAAAAATTCTTTTTCAAAGAATTCAATTGATGTTAGTAAATTAAAACAATCTTCTTTTGATAACTTTCCAGAAATGAAATTATTTCTTAAAATATTTATTTTATATAAATAATAGTTAGGATTAGTTACAAGTTTATGAATTTCAACAAATGTAACATAACCATCATTATATAGTCTACAAAGTTTAATGCATTCTGTTAAGATTTGCTCAACTTTTTCTAACCAATATGCCTCACCATTATTATTAGAAAATAAAGTTAATATGGTTTTTAATCTATTTGCTAATATACTAGCTTTTAAATTGGGTTTATCTAAAGGATTATATTTAATCGTTCCATCAAGAGAAAGAACCATAAAGTCATGTATTCTATTGTATTTTTCACAATATTTTTTTACTTGACTATGATAATTTCCTTTTACATCTAAAACAAGCATCCCAAGTTTTTCTTTAGGAAAATTAGCTTTAAATTTTAATAATTGTTCTGTAAATGGATACATAGCAGAACTAGTTTTTCCTGTACCAATAGTTCCGGTAATTAGTATGTTTTGATAAAGACCATTTTCTTCAAGTATAATTTCATTTGCATTTTTGTCTTTACCAATAATTAAATTTAATTCCGAATGTGATAAAGAAGCGGAAGAAATATCAGTTTTTTTTATTTGCTTAGAAAAAATAAATGAATAGATTAAATTTATAATTATTACAGTGGAAAAAGTTACAAAAAATATATAGGAAATTTTAATAAAATTCCATAAATCAATATAATTTTCACAAATATTAAAAGGATGAATTGCAAAATCGATTAAAATATAATTTGAAGTAAATATTTCTTTAAAATAAAAGAAAATAAAAAATAAAATAATTGGGACAAAGAAAAAATTAAAGAAGAGTCGTTTCTTAAAAGTAGATATAAACAAATAGATACCTCCTTACATAGAATTTTTTTTGATATTTAATTTTGAACCCTGAATACGTTGGAAAAAAATAGAGTCTATAAAAACATAAATTGAATAAAAAGAAATTAAAATACTAATAATATAAGATATAAAAAAATAATGAATTAGGCTTTGAATAATTATCACCACCTTTAAGTGTAAACATAATATAACAATTATTAAAACTTGTCTATACTTTTTATAAAAAATATGATAAAATATTTAAAAATATAAATTGGGAGGAATAAAATGAAGGTAGAAAAAAGCACAAAAATAGGTGAATTATTAGCAAATGCACCAGAAAAAGCAGAAATTTTAATAGAAGCTGGAATGCATTGTTTAGGATGCCCTGCATCACAAGCAGAAACATTAGAAGAAGCTTGTATGGTACACGGAATAGATGTTGAAGAATTAGTTAAAAAACTAAATTCATAAAAAAATCATAAAAATTTCATAAAAATATTGACATATGACAAAAAATGTTGTAATATATATAGGCAGTCGCATTTCAAGACTGCTTATATTATTGAAAATTGGTGACATGGGCCATTAGCTCAGGTGGTAGAGCACTTGACTTTTAATCAAG
>OIZL01000425.1_pt1 | contig 31883 bp, 51 predicted proteins | sample 1588541 | NCBI WGS metagenome assembly OIZL01 (sample SAMN03283285) | human gut metagenome | biome: human-associated habitat; material: feces | host: Homo sapiens | place: Peru | collected 2012 | reverse complement strand
TTTGGTATAGGCAAATTACTGCTTGTGACAATTAAGTTTGAAAAATTAGAAGAATATGGAGGAAACAATGAAAATAGAAATTAAACGTTGTTTTAAATCAGAAGACCTACTCAATAAAGAATTTACTAATGAATATGGAACAAATGAAGTGTGTATTCGTAAGTGTGGCATCCCACTTTATGAAGTTACTCTTATACACAATGACAAAAAAAACAGGAAAGGAGAAAAAAATGAAAAAGTTTAAAATTGGAGACAAAGTAAGAATTAGAAAAGATTTAAAAATTGGAAAGACATATGGAAGGCGTGTATTAGTGGACGGATTTATGGCAGACCAACGAGGGAAAATTTGCACCATTATCGAAGTAAATCCGACTAGTTGTCTTGTGGAAGAAAACCCTTTTTATTGGGACTTTGAAATGATTAAACCAATATCCGAACTCAAACTTATATTTAGGGGCAGCGCAACCATTTTAATCAAAGACGGCAAAAAATACGTAGCAAAATGTGAAGCGGGAGACACTTATGACCGCGAAAAAGGCTTGTTGGTGGCACTTGCAAAGGCGAATGGGTATAACTTTAAAGAAATACAAGAAATGATTGCAAACGCGGAAATTCAAGACGAAAACAAACAAGTAAGAGAAGTTGACCGCCGTGCTAAAATTGGTGAATATATCAAAATTAAAAACGCAATGTCTTTTACGGGTTGTTATAAAAACGGTGATATTTTTAAAGTTGCTGGTTTCTTTTTACACAGAGGCGTGGTAACCGACCCAAACCACTTCTTAATATATCATGGCGAATACGTCGTTTTAGAAAATTACAAACCCGATAAGGAGTAAAACATGAAACAGAAAAGAAAAAATTTTAAAAAATCAATATTATTTATTATAGTTTTATTTTTATGTATTACAAGTGTAAGTTTATTTCTTGTTAGCGGTTGCAGTCAGGCAGAAACTATAACGCATAATATTCAAGTTGAGGCAGATAAATTTAACGTCTATAGGAAAATGACATTTGTAAATTTATACACGAACGATGTTTTATATGACGTTGAAGGTTATTTTTCGCTTCAAACAACATATGAAAATGAATATCAAGGTCAGCAAGAAATCGCAGTAGCAATTTTAACTGGTCACAATCAATATAAAGTGCATTATTTTAGTGTTGCCAATAATGTAACATATGTAATCGAACAGTTAGAACCAACACATGATAATCCTTATTTTTGGAAAATAAATTGGTATGTTGCTTTGCCAAATAATGTTGGGGGTTAATATGAAACAAAAACCTATTATCATGATACAAAATAGAAAACCGCCGAGTGAAATAAAGATAACTGAAAAAGATGGTGACGCATATGTAAATCTTACAGAACATATTACAAGCACCTTCATTAAAGAACGCGACGAAAAAATAATTGAATACATTTGTCAAAACATTCAAAAGTTTATAGAAGACAATAATATAGATGTTTGTTTTGCAATAAATCAAGATGAAATGCTTGACTGTTTAAATGAACATAGCAAATTAAAACATGAAATCGAAGTGCTAAAATTCAAAGAAAAAAATTATTTAAAACAAATTAAACACTTGAAACAAGAACAGGCGAGCAATCATGAGCATAATTTACTCGTGGAAAATTTAAAATCACGCATTAAACAATTAGAAGATGTTATTAGGAGCATGTAATGAAAATATTTGGATTTGGAAATTTAACAAAAGACCCTGACAAAGTGACGGTTACGCAAAACGGCGAGAGCAAGTATTTGTGCAAATTTTGTATTGCTGAAAACTTACCAAACGGAGAAGCACAATTTTTTAACGTTGTGGCATGGAACAAACTTGCTGAGGCTTGCCTTGAAAACTTAAAATGTGGAAGTTCTGTTTGCATTTTTGGCGAATTAAACAATCACTCTTACGAAACCGCTTCTGGCGAAAAACGTATCGCAACTGAAATTGTTGCAAAAGAAATTAGATTTCTTAAAAAATAATGGCATTTTTATTTGACAAATGTTTTAAAATGTGTTATCATATAGTAGTTCAATAAAGGAGGAACAGATTATGACATTTAATTATGAAATTTATTGCGGAGGAAAAACATACGATGTTGAGTGGGATGTTAGCGTTGAAGAAGAATTGGAAGCGCTCACAGAAATAGTTTACAGCGAACGTTTTGAAAATCTCAACCTAACAAAAGAACAACGCGAAAAGTTTGAAGAAGGATTTAAAGACTTCTTATCAGACTTATATCCATTTAGCATTGTAGAAAAGTTATATTACAACGATTTGTATGATTATTTCGAAGACGTGGCAAGAGCAAATTTTATGCCAGCAGACCAATTATAAGGAGTTGGACATGAAAGGAATTAAAGAACAAGAACAAATTGTTGCTAGTTATCTGAATGCGCTGGACGGAATGTCAACCGAAGATTTATTAAAATTTATTGAAGCATACTTAAAAGATAATTTACACAACTGGGAATTGCTAAACGAAAAATTTAACAAACTTCAACGCGCAAATAAGAAACAACAAAAGCAAATTGCCGATTTGATAGAAATCACACAAAATCAAAAAGAAATTTATTTAAGTGAAATCGCAGCGTTGCAATGTGACAATCAAAGATTAGAAGAACTTTTGCATGGTGGTTATTAAAAAATATGCAAAAACATTTGCATAAAAATAAAATTTATGTTATAATTATAAAAATAGGAGGGAGCATGAAATTTGGTAGAATTAAATTGTCTGGTAAGGGCACCAATGAAAAATGGACACTAGACGCAAGAGATGTTGAAATTGTAGCAGATGACATTAAACTTATATTAAAAGAATTTTAATTTAAAATACGGTGGCGGAAGATAGACGCGGTTTAAACGAAATGGAACTCCTTTGGTTAAAAGTTACATTATAGCAATGAGCCGATTTTAGTTAGTCGTTTGCTAAAATTGTTCGTGGGTGCAAGTCCTGCGACCGTATGCAAAATCTTTGTAAAGAGGAGAGCGCATGGATTTTGAAGAAAACATCAAATTGGTTTATGAAGTTTATCATAAACACTTTAAGCATTATTATTATTTAAAAGAAGATTTACTACAAGAAGGGTGCATTGGGCTTTTAAAGGCTTGCAGAACTTTTAATAATAGTCGTGGCGAATTTTCGACTTATGCATATCGCTGCATAAAAAATGAAATGCTTATGTTCATGCGTCATCAAAATTATTTAAAATATGAGAGTTCGACAGATTTTGAAAATGAGTTTGAGAACTACGTCGATTTAAAAAGCGAAAATCTTGACGGATTTTTATTAAGTAAAACAAGTTATCCAGACATTGCTGAAATGTTGGCACAAGGATACACACAAACTGACATTGCAAGATTAAAGGGAGTGTCACGTCAAAGAATGAATAAAATTGTAGGAAAGTTAAGAGAAGAATTAAGCGTTTAGGCGCTTAGTCTTTTTTGTTTTATGGAGGAAAAATGAATAAAGAACAAATTGTTTATAAAAAAATTGATGAATTAAAATTGAATCCAAAGAATCCAAGAAAAAATGATGGCGCAGTAGATTCAGTTTTAAAAAGCATTGAAAAATATGGTTTTAAAAATCCTTTAATTGTTGATGAAAAAGGGATTGTTTGGTGTGGTAATACTAGATTAAAAGCCGCAAAGAAGTTAGGATTAAAAGAAGCGCCTTGTATTATTGTCACTGATTTAACTGAAAAACAAATGAGAGAATATGCTTTGTTAGATAACAAAACAAATGAAATTGCGGACTGGGATTTTGATATGCTTCAAGAAGAATTAGAGGAGTTAGATTTTAGCGATTTTGATTTTGACTGGAGTATTGAAGATAAAATTGAAGAAAAAGAAATAATAGAAGATAATTATGAAGAACCTAACAATCTTGAAACTAAGGTAAAAAAAGGCGATATATGGTTGCTTGGTAATCATAGACTTATGTGCGGCAATTCTCTTGAACAGAAAGACATTGATAAGTTGCTTGACGGAAATAAATGCGAATTGACTTTCACAGACCCGCCTTATCAGTTGGAAACGCAAGGCGGTGGAATCTTAAAAAAATCAAACTCAATGAAACAGATAAGGCAGAACGGTGTCGATACATTTGAACCGTCAAACCTTATTTTGCAAAGCGAAACAAACATATACTGCCACAACAAACCGCTCATAAAGAAGTATATTGAACTTTCCGAAGCAAATAATCAGCCATATGATTTGTGCTTCTACAAGAAACTTTGCACCGTGCCGAATTATAAAGGGCATATGATGACAGATTGCGAATATATTGCAATCATCGGGAAACAAGACCCGAACAAAGGGCTTCCAAAAGAAATGTATTCAAAGTGCTATATCGGGAAGAAAGACGCTGACAACGAATTGAGTTATTCAAAGCCAGTGGAACTTTGTGCAAAATATATCGAACTTTACGCAAAGAAAAATGTGCTTGATTTATTTGGCGGTAGTGGCTCAACACTTATTGCTTGCGAACAATTAGATAGATACTGTTACATGATGGAATTTGACGAGCATTATTGCGATGTAATAATTGACAGGTGGGAAAAATTTACAAATCAAAAAGCCGAGAAATTAAATTAAAAATGAGAAAATTAGAATGATAGAAAAAGTAAATCCAAGTCATCCAGATAAGGTGGCAGATAGAACAGCAGGGGCAATCACAAAAATTGGTGACTTTGAAAAGTTTGTTGAACGGGGTTTATTTTAATGAAAGATAAAGTAATTGGACTTATAATTTTAACCATGTCGTTATTAGTATTTAGCGAAGGGGGAATTTTGGTCACAGTCGGAAAAATTACAGAAAATGAATATAATAAAATAGCGATGACTATTATAGGCATAGCATTCATGGTAATAGGCTTTATTGTATCGGTAATAGACTTCGCATTATATACAGGAATGTTTAAAAGGAGAGAACAAAATGCCAGCAGGAAGACCAAAGAAAGAAATTGACAAAGACCAATTCGAGAACTTGCTTCGCTTTCAATGCACAGAGATAGAGATTGCGGGGTTCTTTCATTGTGATGTAGACACAATCAACGCATGGTGCAAGAGAACTTATGAGGGTTTAAATTTTTCGGAGGTTCAAAAGATATATTCGGCAAGTGGGAAATGCAGCCTCCGCCGATGGCAGTTTAAACAGGCTGAAAAGAGTTCGCGCATGGCGATATTCTTAGGCAAGCAATATCTTGGACAAACGGAAAGAATTGAGGCAAACGTTGCAAGTGAGAATAAGGACTTGTTGAAAGATTATTTAAACAAAATCAAGGAGTAAAAAATGGCGGAGGAACTTACTGAGAGACAAAAGCGCATTGTAGCAAAATACGATAGGAAGGTTGCGCAGTTTTTAAAACGCATGGACAAAAACATGACTACGGAAGAATTTTGGAAAAAAATGGAAGCCATGCGAGAAAAGATGAGAAAGGAATTCAATGAAGTTAACTGACATTATTTGGACGCCTAAAATGAAAGCGGTCATGCGTGATGACGCGCAGATTATTTTCTTGACAGGCGCCACTGGATGTTCAAAGACATTAGTTGCGGGCATAAAGTTTATGGACTGGATGATGAATGCGCCAGCCGATGCCACGCAATTTTTTATGATTTTCAAAGACATGGGAACGGGCGTGCGTAACTTTTTGCAGAACGTAGACAGCGCTTATAGCATGTTTGATTTTTGTCGAGAAGATTATACGCCAGGAAAGGAAGGTGGCATACAATATGTGTTTCATGGGGCGGAGGGCGACAAGATTGTTTACTTGCTCGGCGCCGATGACAAGAACTCATGGAGCCGTATACTTGGTTCAAATCCCGACGGCATATGGATTGAAGAATTGTCGGTGTTACACATTGACTGCATACGTGAAGCAATGGGGCGTGCAATATCGCGTAAATGTAAACTTATAGCGACCACAAACGGTGGGTTGCCAACACAAGAGTTTTACACGGAGTTTGTAAATCATGCAGTAGTGCAATTTAGAGAAAAAGTGCCAAGCATAGAAATGGACGAAATGATAGAAGATAAGCCTTACATGCACTATTATCATTTTAACCTAGAAGACGACGCGCCACACTTAACCTCCGCCGACAAGGCAAATTTGTTAGAGTTATATCCTATCAATTCGTTTTACTACATGTCGAAGATACTAGGTTGTCGTGGTTTTGTTGAGGGTGCAGCATACGCGCCACTCATGAGCAAAGATATTCATTTGATTGACTTTGACAGAATAAATTTAAACGCACTGCAAGAAATTGGGCTGTTTGTCGATATTGGTTCAAACAAAGACGTTTCGGACACAAGCAAGGCGTCAACTGTTGCGTCGCTTATAGGTTATTCAAAACAGTTTCAAAGAGTGATTGTGCTTGAATGCTGGAAGATACCCGCAACAAGCCATGATGCGATTATAAAGGAATGCGAAAGTAAAATTGAATGGTGGTGGATTAAGTTCATGTGGAAGTTTAAAAAAATCGCCATTGATAGTGCCGAAAGCATTTTAATAAACACATGGGCAAATCAAAATCGATTTAAGACAATAACGGTTGGTGGAACGGTTAAGCACTACAAGGACATTATAACACTTACAACGCGCTGTGAATTAAAGCAACAGTTACTAATGCAAGAAAGGTTGTTGTGGTCGACACATGCAATAGATTCATACAATGCGCACACAAGAATATTGCTTGACAAAGACGGCAAAGAACTTGACCTAGGTGTGCAAGACAACGATATAGGCGATTCGCTGGCGTATGGATTGACTGAACACTGGAACGACTTGACAGCGCAGACAAAACGAAAGGCGGAATAAAACATGGAATTTTTGCATATAATAAAAGGTGATATTAAAAACATTGTAACGCGCGAACAATTTGAGCGAATATATAAACCGCAAGGCTGGGAAATTGAAGACGCGATAGAAACGACAGAAGAAGACAAAATCAAAAATTTTAACCTAGTGCAAAGACATAAGCGCAAACACTTTGACGATGGTTTAATAAAGGACGAGTAATGGCATACGGATTTAATTTGAAAAACAAAGAAATAATTGACAACTTGCGTTCAGAAAACGTTTACCAATACAACATGGCTTGTAATCTTGCCATGTTAAGTAATGACCCGTCAGTTATCCGCAGATTTTTTTCGGTTGAAATTCCGCGATATTTCAAAGACCAATGGCTGGCGGAGGGTGGCGTTGATAAATTCATGGCGCAATATATTCCTGGGCAAGCATTCGCTTATTTTGGCATTATACCAATGATTGTAAACGGCAAGGTCAATTTGGTTGCGTCAAATGGCTTTGTTTGTAAGAGCAATGACGAAGAAATCGACGAAGTATTAAACGACGTCAAGGCGGAGGCTGAACTCGAACAAAAATTCTCACAAGGCGTTTACTGGGAGAGTGGCATTGGCGACTTTGCATACAGAGTTTCAGTAAACAAAGCGCTGAGCGACAAGCCAATAATTGATGTCATAGAACCTGAACATTTAGAAGTCAACTATAAGCGTGGCATTATAAGTTCGTTTGTTATCAAAGAAGTTGCAAAAGAAGACCCGAGCGTCGAACTGCGTGAAATTCATTCGAAGACCGAAGCCGGCTTTGTAAGAATTGAATACAAATACTGGACTGACGGCAAGTATGTTTTAGAGCGAGACGAAAGCCTTATAAAACTTTGTGATGAGAAGTTTGGTGGAAAGCGTCCAGAAGACGCGGTGTTGCCTTTTAAAGAATTTTTAGTAATCTTTAAGAAGAACGCAAACAACAATCAATTATATCGTGGTCATCGTGGTGTGCCTGACATTCAAGGTTTAATGTCGATTGAAGACGCATTGACGGAAACAATATCGGACTTAATTGACGCAATCAGAAAAGGTGGCGTGCGTGAGTATGTTAGTGACCAACTCATACCACAGGACGAAAACGGAAACGACCTCCGCCTGAATCACTTTAACAAGACGGTTATAACCACCAAAGGAAGTTCGACACCTGGCGACAGTAAGAACCTTTGGGAAGTAACACAAGGTCAAATCTATTGGGAAGCATACACTCGAACGATACAAAACTTAATGAGTGTTGCGATAAACAAAGCGGGCTTGGCTCCAACAACGCTTGGACTTACAGGACTAGAGAGCATAAACTCTTCTGCCGAAAGTCAAGACGCAAGAGAAAAAACAAGTTTGCGCACAAGAGAAATCGCGCTTACAAGTTGGCGTAAAACTCTTACGGACTTACTCAATAGATATTTACAGGTTAAAGACTACATGGACGGAAAGCCGATTGTTGATTATAGTGGTTTAATCAATATCGAATTTAACGAATACACAAGCCCTTCGGTTGAGAACGTGACAAATGTTCTTGCACAACAAGTTCAAGCAGGAATTAAATCACGTTTAAGCGCAATCAAGGAATTGAACGATGGATTTTCACAAGAACAGGTTGACAACGAATTTTTGCAAATTATGGCGGAAAACGGCAAGCCTGTTGTTGAAAATATGGAGAGTAGCGACTCCACATCAAACGCTAATTTAGAGAGTAGTGACTCGTCAAACGCTAATTTAGAGAATAGCGACTCGGTTTAAAAGGCTAATTTATTCGAAAGGAGAAGAACATGAACGAACTCAAACGTGAACTTTCTAGACTTTCGGGGGTAGATTTTTTCAATCCAAAATATCGCGATGTCTTTAAGAAGTATTTTGCGGACGATGAAGACGCAGAAGTTGAACGCCTTAAAGAAATGGGAATTGAAGAGAACGAAATCCCTGAAGACGCAAAGAAAGATGTCAACGCTGAAGATATCAAAGACAAAGTAGAAGATGTCGACAAGGCGGAGGATGAAAGAGAAATTGACAAAATCGAAGAAGACAAAGCGGACGACAAAGACGAGGCTGACGAAAAGAAAGAAGAAGTCAATGAAGAAAGCGAAGAAATCGGAAAGGATGTTGACGAACTTAAATCTGACAAAACTGACGACAAAATTGCTGAAGATTATCTTGACACAAAAATTGAACTCGGACTCATGCGTGCTGGCGTAAGGGAAGACAAAATCGAACCTGCTAAGCGCATCATGAAATACGAAATCAAAGACATAAACGACCTTGACCGCATTAAAGAAATCTTGAAAGATTACCCTGAATGGGTTAGGGGTTATAAGCCAAGAGACTTTGGAATGGGCGTTGACGAAAGCGGCGATGGTCTCACCGCAGAAGAAAAGAGACTTAAACAAATGGGTATTGACCCAAGAGACTAAAAATTGGAGGAATAAAAAATGGCTGCTTATGTAGAAGGCTTACCAAGTTCATTTAAATTCAATGCAACTGAAACTGTTGATACCGTGTTTTCAAAAATCTTGGTAAAAAACTTATTTAAAGACCAAACATTCAAACCTGGCGAAACATTTACCGACAAATATAATGAACGTGGTGGACAAATTTATGCACGTAGACCTGGCAAAACTGCCGCAACAGTTAAGGACGCAACTGCTGCTGGTGGGCTTGACCTTACACACACTGAAACAGCAGACACTCTTGTTTTAATTCAAAAGAAAGATGCTATTTCAAGAAGTGAAAAGTGTTATGACCTTGTTGACTCTCTTCGTGCTAGTGGTAAATCAGTTGATAAAATTGCTGAAGTTGTCGAAGAATTTAAAGAAGGATGCCAAATCAAATGGATGAGTTATCTTTTGAACACACCTGTTGAAGCAAACGGCGTAGGACTTGGTGGCGCAACAAGAAGTGCAAACACTGTTGCAAGTGCTGACCTTGACGCTCTCGTTGCATCAATCTTGAAAGATAGAGAACAAATCCGTGTAAACGGTGGTGTTGCCGATGTTATCATCATTGCACCTGAAGCCGAAACACTCTTCTTAGCAAACGCTTTCAAATCAGGAAACGCTTTTGTTCCAGAAACAAACGAAGAACTTTTGAAAGACGGAAGAATCGGAAGACTTTACGGCATGAAAGTTTACACATCAAACCTTATCGGTGCTGGAACACCTACAGTATTGCCAGTTGCTGGCAATGCACCTGCTAACACAGGCGACGCAAGCAAATGCGAATACATCATCTATGACCACGACGCGTTTGCAATCGCTGCAGACTTTACTGGACTTAGACTTAAAGATGCAATCGACTTCTTTGGTTCATACGCTCAAATCGAAGCAATCACAGGCGGAGGAGTTACAAACCCTGCACTTGCTATTGCTAAAGTTAACGCGTAACATTAAGGGCAGAAATGCCCTTTTATGCGAATATTGAGTAAGTTTTAACTGGCGCGTTTGATTCGCGCAATTCGCGATTAAATTAGGAGGAAACATGGCGAGACTTGTATATGGCGGTTATGGTCATCATCCAAGTGGCAAGCAATACGTTTACTGGGGTAGCGATAATTTAAGAACTGGACAAAGCGTTGTTGCGCCTGTTACAAATTGGAGAACTGGCAAGCAATACGACACCATGTTCACAATCCAAAGAACAACGGGCAGCCAAACCGAAATGGCTAAGAATGAATACGAAAGACTTGACCAACGTGGAATTGTAATTAAATCTATCGGCGGCCAAATTATGGAACTGCCGGGAGCGGTTGACTTTTCAAGCGCGGCAGACTGGAAAAGACAAAGCGACGCAATTTACGACCAAAACATAAGGGCTAGACTTATGGAACACGCAAAAGAACCAACAGACATGGCGGAGGCGCATGACAGATTAACACTTGGACGTCATAAAATCGGCGTTTCGAGTATGGAAGACTTAGAACTGACACCAGAAACATTTATGCCAAAAGCAAATCCAAAGTTTAGTTATCAAGACCCTGGGCAATTACAATTAAACAAGTCAATACCTGTTTCAGCGACAACGCCAACGACATTTAAAAAATTATTCTAACGGAGAAGAAATGAAAAAATCACAAGTGCCTTATTACAATGACCCGACCGATTTTGAAAACGGCGACAACACATATCCATGCGACACTCAGTTCATGGAATATAACGTTTTATTGCATCAATATTTCTTGACACGCGAGGCACTTAATTATTATGGCTTAGACGTTGAAAGAAAATATATAAGCGACAATCCAAACAAAGTTGAAGAATTTATCAACAAAGTCAGCGACAAGATTTATTCGACTATTCAATGGGCTGCTGGCTGGGACAACTTCCAAGTAATGTTATGGAGAATTGCGACAGCACCTAAAAACAAGCGCATTCAAAGTCAATATGCGTTCAGAAAAGAATTCGAAAAGATTTTAGTTGAAGAAGCACGCTGGTTGTTAAATTGCAGCGACAGCGCCGAATATAGCGACTATAACATGGAAGTGGGAAACCGCGACGAAAAGAAACCTGAAGAGCGCGAACGTGATTTAAGCGATATATCAAAAAACGCATTGCGCAAACTGGAATATTTAGGACTTTTGCGTTGGTTTAAATTGTCGCAATTTACAGTGTTAAACGACGACAAATATTAGGAGTAACTATGCAGATTGTAAGAGTTGAAAAAAGACTGCCGTTTGGTTTTAGGGGCGACTGGGGAAAAGTTTACAAGGCATTTAAATTTGACGAAACCAACGAGGCGGAGGTTATTGAATATCAAAAAACCAATTACTATGAAATCGGCATGGACGTTCAATTCAAGCCAATGGAAGGTCAAATTGACGCAGATACATTTACAACGACACCAATCGAAAATTTGATAACCAAAAGCAAAAACCGAATTGTAAAGACAACTGACGCTTATTTTGATAATCAACTCAATGAATATTGCTGCGTTGTTGGACTGGGCGACATTGTAAAAGTGTTCGGTTCTTACTGGATTGCAACACAAATTAAAGATAAAGACATTTTTACACCGAGAAAACAAACTTTTTACATTATCGAACTGAGAAAAATTGCGCCACAAATACTTAAAAGATAGGAGTAACACGTGTTAAACATTCAAGAAGTTACAAATTTAATTGAAACATGGGCGAATGAAAAAGGCAAGCAAGCAACGCCTGCTTATTCTTTTAAAGTGTTTGCAGAAATTGGCGAAAATAGAGAAAGTGCAGACATAACGGGTATTTTAAAAACGGCAAGCGCACCAACTGAGCCGATTCAAAACATAAAAAATACCAATTATACGTTCGCGCTTTCTTTTTTAGTGCCTGCACAAAGAACAAATGATATTTTGTTGAATGTCAAAAGTATTTTTGGCGGTGTTATAAGCGAAAAAAACGGCAGCGAATTAACATTTAGTGACGGCTCAAAAGGTCTTATAACCATAACGGAAGGCGTGCCACAAGGTTTTAACGTAAACTATATTACTGGCGAAAGCGTGCCATTGAATTTTACGGTTAAAATTAACTGGTCGGCAAACGTTGTTTTATCTTCGGGCAGACATTGGTTCATAGAAGATATGGAATTGCCTTTTTTGAGTGAAAGTGTTTTACTTGAAAAAGATGGCATAACTAAAAAAATTCATCAAGAACAATTTTCAAAGACTGTCATGACTGGCGCTACACGATATTTTGTTTTTGAATTGCCTTACGAAAATAATCTTGAATTCGGAAAGAATATTTGTGCAGTTTTGCAACGCGACATATTAAACGGAAACTTTGAAACCGAATATGAATTAAAATTTTACGACGGCGTAATATTTACAGAAGCAGAGCCTTTTAAAACAACGGTTTCAATTTTTAGAACAGCCAAAAGTTCATCGAGAAAACCATCATCATCAAGTTTTGAAATCACATTTACTGACGTAACATCAGTGAAAGATAAAGTCCAATATGACATGGGTATTTTAAACTGGGAATTCGGAAATGACAATCAAAACACGCAATGGTTTACTTCACAAGCAAGCCAAATATCATTCTTTGTAGGAAAAGCAAATAATCATATTGCACAGATAAAAGCGCCAAATTTAGATTCTTTGACTATTACATCGCAAGTATATCCGAATCCTGAAGAAACTGAACTCAACGTTTTTGAATTGGCAAATAAAAATTATGCGTTTATTCGCAAACACGATTATGGAAAGGCTGCAAAAAATGATGATTATTATTTTTATCGCATAACCTCCGCCAGAATTGGCGCGAATCGCCAAATTGAATATGATTTGGCATTGGACACATTCCAAACATTTATGTTTAGAAGCGGACGCAAAATTCCTGAATGTAATATTTTAAGAGCACACTTAAATCGCTGGGTTGCAGGTAGCGTAAGCGGTCATATTAAATTCAATGGTTTGGAAAATAGTCCTTTATTTGAGCGCGAAGAATTGCAAAACATATCGAAGCGTTTAGTTAAACGTCAATATGTTTCATTTAACAATCAATTCAGAGACGACGTGGACGTTGAGAAAGACGCGGCTGATAAGTGGCTGGACGAAAACGTGCTTTATTGGGTATATTTCTTTGTTGACCCACAACATGAATATGAAATTATGAACGTTAAGGTGGGTTCAACGCCTAAAAAACAATACTTATTGCCAGAATTTTATATTAACGGTCGAGGAACCATTATTCCGCAACGTGAAAATGCGGGAACTATTGCTGGTTCGGTAGACTCAAGATTTGTGGCTTGTTGTGTTCCTTTATATAAGAGTAATAAAGAAATAAAAATAAAATACGAATGGAGAACAACGGGCGCACAGACGATTGAAGCCATTATTCCAATTAACCAACGGGCAGAATATATATTTAGAAAATACAATAATGATAATGCTTATTATTTTGGATATAAAATTTCTGCCATTCCGCCGTTTAAAAAAATGGAATATCCTGCATTCCAAAAATACGAAATTGATTCTGATGGAAATTTAATTTTATTTGGAGACAGCACAGATGATTTAGGAAGAACACGTTTCTACAATCTATACGCGATTGTTCAAGAGGAACAAACATCTACTGAAGCATATGGAGACGCTATGTTTGTTGTCAGTACACAACCAACTTCTGTCACATCTTCAGAAATAACTTTAAAAGCAAAACTTGAGTTTTCAAAAGAAATGCTTATAGGCAGTCAACGTGTTATTGCAACTGAGTATAATCCAAAATTGCTGAACTCCGATTATTACACTTTAAATATCTGCGACCATACAGGGAATGGATATGAATATGATTTGCAAAAATTAAACAAGTCGACGTTTTATATTGAATATTCTGAGCCGCTTGTTCCTGGTGTTACGGCGGGATATGCGCGCATAAAAGATACAGACGGAGTTTATATCGCAGATTGTGCTGATAACTACACAGGGCTTGTTACAAGCACCGATATGACATTGACACTAGCAACTTCGCAATATCAGCAAATGCTGGCAAACAACAAGAATTTTTATTCACAAAATGCGGATAACTTATTGCAAGGTATCATAACTGCCATCGGCGGAGGCATTGGTCTTTCAGGAATGTCAAACCCAGCAACAGCACTTGGTGGAACAGCACTTGGATTGCTAGGTCTTGGCATAAAATATAAGAATGTCGGCAAAACAGTTGACAATATGAAATCTGCACCAAGTCAAATCCAAAAAGCATCCACTTCGGCACTTATGAACATCATGGTTGACAGACCTGGAATTTATGTTGAAGAATATCAAATCTTGCCAAACGAACAACAAATGGTAAACGATGAGATGTTTAAGAACGGATTTGCATATAATAGAATTGACCAGATTGATTATTATATTAACACACGACGATATTTCAATTACATTCAGGCAGAAGTTGAAGACATACAAGGCGTTGAAATGTCAAACACGGCAAAGCAAGATTTAATTACAAGATTTGCGAACGGCATAAGAATGTGGAATCGCAAAGCACCAAACAGCGATTATTATTTGCAGTATGAACTAGAAAATTATGAAAATAATTTACCATAATAGGAGTAAAAATGGACGAAGAATCAAAAAAATTATTACAAATTATAGTGTCAATGACAGGCGACTTGCCTCAAGTTTATCAACACGGCAGTATTTATGTAAACGAATATAAGAAAACAATGATTGATATTCGTATTCCAAAATCACTTGTTACGGATTCGACCGTTGTTAAAATTGCTGCTAGAATCTTAATGCCCGATGGCACGATAAAATTAACTAGAAGTTACTATGCACAACTGCAAGAAGACCCAACTCAAAAAGTTTACGGAGTTTATACACGTGATTTGCCAACAACTTTTGTGCAAGCGCCTGGAAACCAAGAAATTATTGTCAATGTTTTGAAAATAACAAAAACTGGCGAGGCAGAATATAACGTTGACCAGTTAGTCACTACGCAGGTCGCAAAAATGCTTGTAAGCGATAGTTCTGCAATCGACGATGAAGTTATCGAACCAACACAAACTGAAGAAATTTGGGCGGAATTGGGGCTTAAACAAGACAAAACTGACGCAAGAATTTTGACAGACGAAAAACAAACAAGCCAAGTTGTTGTCGACGTATTAAATAATCACACGACACGCCTTGCAGACGATGAAATCGATATTACAAACAATGCAACAAATATTGCAGAGAATTCAAAGCAAATTACGAAAAATGCAAACGATATTTCTCAAATAAAACAAGTTCTCTCAACTGGCGAAGATTATATCGGCACAATGCGCGGTTCAGAATTACCAACAGACACACAACTTACTAATTTTGTAAAGCAAGAACGCGGACGCGACCCGAAGAACAGCGACGTGATTATATTTATTTGGGAAATACCAGACGAAACTGACCGTAATTTCAAATATTATTACAATGGCAAAACTTGGGACAATTATGAAATACCACCAATAGAATTAGCAGGCAATGGAACTGCTGGTTTAATTCAAGGCACTTACAAAATACACCCGATACCAACAGAACTTGTAGACAGTGACTTAACCGTCGACATTAAAAACGGCAATATTGTCAATATCTATGTTGAAAACAGACAAGAACATAGACAACAACAAAAGATTGGCGATTATTTGGACAAACTCTATATTTGGATTGTTCAAATTCTTTCGGGAGAATTAAAAGCGGGATTGGCAAAAAAAGCCATCGCTGACCAAGTCGGAAATGTAATTAACGAATATTATCTTGACAAGGAATCGGGCGCAACTAAAAAATTTGTAATGGATTATGCCCTTCCAGCAACATTTAACAACATTTACTACATTTACAGCGGCGGTTATAGCGACACGATACCAACAGAACCAGCATCGGGAGTTCAATTTGAGAAGACAATCACGAGCATAGGTTCATTTGAAATGTTTAATTTAATCAAGCCATTGGAAGCAAAGTATAATTTCGTTTCTAAGAATACTTACACCAATAAGATTTGGCTCACAGTTGATAAAGATTGCACAGTTGATTTTAAACTCACAACGCAAGCCAAGAAAGCAAGCGATACCAATTACACAATTTTAGACGTTTCGCTCATGGGCGAGCAAAAATTGACAGCGAACACGCCTGTCGAATTAAAATTCAGTAATAACTTTGCGAATTTAGGCGAGACTGAATTAGTCCTTGATGTCGGCGACACGTTTAATCAGATATTTGAAATCATAACAACTGAAACTCAAACGCTCAATTTTAAAGTTTATTCTTCGTCGACTTATCCTTCATCGTTTGGCTTAGACACGCAAACTGTCGTAATCGACGTGAATTATATCGGCAAGCCAAAACGCATTGATTTGCCAGCAAGTGCGTTCACACTTGGCACTGACGGCGTTTATACAGCAGTCATTACGCAAAGTGAACATGGACAGCAAAATTCTTATGAGTATTTAGTTTATGGGCAACAAAATGTCGGTGGTAACATTGTTCGCGCCGTTGAAATTGACTACTCGATTAACGATGCTGGCGACATAACAATTTATTCAGAAGTGGCAGAAGACTATACAATCTACATTGCAGCGGGAGTTGATACTTCGGCAAAAGGAGTGTTAAACCTTATCAATCCTACGACATTGCCAAATATTGATTTTGAAAAAATTGGAACGGTTAGGATTGTTCAGAATGTTACTCCAACGGCATTGACTTTGCCAAATCCAACTATTTCAAATCAAAGTTATTTAATCTTTGTAGCAAACGACACGACATCGACCGAAACAATCAATGTAAACGGGCATGATATAGTTGCTGGGCAAGGCATTCAATTTGAGTGGACTGGACAATGGGCGACAAAAGTGCTGGCAACAAAAACAAGTGAAATTGAAGACACTGTCAACAATCAGCCACTTGACACAACATTGACTGAAATCAACAAGAAATTCGACAATGTATACACGAGAGGCGAAACAAATCAACTCTTGGAAAACAATATCGGCAAAGAAGACCAAGTCGATTTTAACGCAATTCTTCAAGACAATAAAATTATCGCGACATTAGACACTTCAATAAGCGACTTTAAGTTCACGTCAAAAACGAATTATCGAATTCACATTTACTTGCCATTGACGACATTAACGGGCGAGTTAAATAACGACTACGTGTTTGAATTACGCGATAAAAACGGCAATCCAATTAAAATTAACACTGTTTTTCAACGGGATTTTAAAAATTCGGCGACGGTCGGCGATATGTGCGCAATTCAAGAATATGACGTCGGTATTGGTTATTCATGGCTATTTGATGCTTATTACAAAGAAATTACCGAAGACGGCACGGCTTATTTGATATTGCAAACTGACACAATCACACGTGAAAGCAATCCAAGCATGACAGGAGAATCGCTTTACAAAGCAATAAACAACACAATGCTTGCTCCAAACACAACCGTGATGTGTTCAAAAGACTACACAAGCAATGGCACAAAGTTTGAGAAAGGACACACTTATTTAATTACTGGCGACTTTACAAGCGGCGAACTTATCTTGGGTTGGACGGACATTACAATAAGCGGAGGCGATGGTGGTGGCTCAACTCTACAAAGTGTAACGTTAAATTATAATCAAATAACAAGTTGGTTTAAACAACATCAAAATATTAAGCCTTTATCACTGACCCTATTAACGGGCAATATACCAACAACCAACTTAACAAAATACACATATACCCCAAACGCTGAGGGTATATTAACTATGACAACTACAACGCAGACTAGCAACCCATTTGTAGCAAATTCAAAAATTGCAGTTCAATTACAACCCGCACCTTATTTTAGTGATGAGATAGATGTTGTTTATTTAGGAAACGTAGCGTCTTATGATAGTGGTATGTGGTATATGTCCTTTATGGATGAAGGAACTACACAATCATATGGCTTGGAATATAGTGAATTTGGACAAGGCGAAAACGGCTCGTTTACACAAACTCAGGGAGTTGTTGATGATGCAACTACAATAGCAGAGCAACTTCAACTTGTTGTAGAATATTTTGAATAAAGGAGAAGAAATATGAGACAATCAACTCAAACCGAAATTAAAAAAGATGGGAAGATTTACAAAAATATTTCTTCCCCTGCCACTAGTGGCACACAAACTCAAATTACAAACTTGATTGACGATAACGGCGTGTTAAAGCAGTCAACTGACGGCGGTAGCACTTTTGTCGAAGTTAATACGGCACAGGGGAATTCAAACGCCTCTGCTATTGCTACCGAAACGACTAATAGAACAAATGCAGATGCTGATTTACAAGAGCAAATCACAAACAATGATACGGACATATCAACACTGAGAGCCGATTTAACCGCAGAAACGACAAATCGTGAAAGTGCAGATGCTGATTTACAAAGCCAAATCAATTCAGTGTCGAATATCGCAAACAAATCGGTATTAACAACACCACAAACGCTTACAGACGCTGAGAAATTACAAGCCCGACAAAATATCGATGCTGGAAGTTCTACCTTTGACGGAGATTATAACTCGTTATTAAACAAGCCAGTTCTAAACACTGACAACACAACTTCACAAACCGCAAATGCAAGTGAAACAATCGAGAACACAATCAATCTCCACAAGATTTCAAAAACAGGTGCTTTGGCGGACAGTATTCAAGACAGCACGCATAGAACGGTCACTGACCTCGAAAAAGCGAATTGGAATAACCCTGAATATTCAAGTATTCAAAATGTTCCAAATGCAAGCACTGGGGTTGCTGGTGTTATCCAAATTGCAACTGACACTGAGGCGGAAAACGGCACAAATGAAACAAAAGCAATTAACCCTAAGCAACTCTTAACAGCAATTCAAGGACTTGGCTCGGTATTTACGCTTAAAGGCTCAAAACCAACAGTAGCAGACCTGCCAACAACAGGAAATAATATCGGTGACGTTTGGTATGTTGTTGATGAAAGCGTTGGTTATATTTGGCTTAATGACGGAGCAACGGACAGATGGGAACAACTCGGTGTGCCTATTGATTTAAGCACTTATATGCAATTTAGCGATGTTATAAACAATCTTACGAGTGACAATATCGACAAACCATTGAGCGCATATCAAGGTAAACGGCTTGCAAACAACACAACCAAGATTATTAATGATGGCGGTGGTTTTGCAGGTGGTGACGCGTATGCATATACTGGTGGTGCTATTGGGAGTGGAGCATCTACTAGTTCTGGTGCTGCTGTTGGTGGAACAGCAACATCAGAACAGGGTGGTGCTGTTGGACAGGGAGCAAAGGCTAGCAATGGTTTTTCTGGTGGGCAAAATGCAAAAGCAGGGAGTGATGGTTCTGGAAACTATATTGATACAATTCAATTAGGAACTGGAAAAAACTCTACGCCAAAAACATTGCAAGTTTATGACGACAATCTTTACAATGCCGACACACATAAACTATCGTCTGCTTTATTAAATGCTATCTATCCTGTTGGTGCATTATATCTATCAATGAATGCAACTAGCCCTGCGACATTATTTGGTGGAACTTGGAAGCAACTAACAGCCGATGCCTACTTAAAGATTGTGACAACTGGAGCAAGTGAAACAGCACAAGGACAAACAGACCATAAGATACCATTAAGTTCAATGCCATCACATACACACACCGAAAGTTCTTGGGGTGGAACTAACAAGTTTAGACTTGATGCGAACTTAAATTCGGGAAATGCAACTTGTGTTGTAAGACAAGCAGAAGGAGCTCAAGCCTTTACGGAAAGTAATAATAGAACTCATGGCGATAGTGCTAATAGAAGTTCATCTAACGCAGCAGACGTTTTTGGTCTGAACTTGGCGCATACTCATACAATAAATGCAACCGGAGGAGGGCAAGCATATTATCCAGGATACATTGGTGTTTATGTTTGGCATCGCACTGCATAAAAGAAAAGTAAGGAGAGATTATGATTTTAGAACTAGCCAAAAGTGCAGAATTTAATGAAAAATCAGAAGCGCAAGCAATAATGGATTACGTTGATTTTTTGCAAATCTTAAACGAAAGCGATTTGTTGCCTGAACGCAAGGCTGAAATCCGTGCTGAAATCGAAGAAATTATTTCTGACGAATTAAATCATCAGCAAAAACTAAAAGAAATATTTACGTCTTTAACGGGCATTGTGCCTAACAAAGACTAGGAGGGTTTATGCTTTATAATTTAGAAAAAAACAAAGTATGTTCAAAAGTCGATTGCCAAGAATGTCCAAGTTTCGACAAAGAAACAAAAACGTGTAAAGGTTTTGGCAAAATATGCTTCGAATACGACCCGATAACAAACACGGCACTTGACCCAATAACAAGACTGCCGATTAAAAAGGAGGAATAATAAAAAATGGACGTAAATACAATCTTAACTTATGTTGTTTCAATCTTCAGTGGCATTTCCGTTGGTGGATTGATTTCAGCGATAATTTATGGCTGCTTAAAAGGCGCGTTTTCAAGAACAATCGCAAAAATTGACGTTGATAAAGCAGAAAAGGCTGCTGTTGATAAAGGCATTGAGAAAATTCAAAACGTAACATTCACGCATTCAATTCAACCACTGGTTGAGAGCGAGTTGAAAAAAATAACGGAAGAAGCCAATGCTTATATTAAACGCGAACTCGAAGAAACGCAACGCCGTTATTTGCTTTTAGTCGATTGCGTGGCAAAACTTGCCGCTTATTTCGATAATTCTATCGGCGTGCCTGACAGTGCCAAAGAAGCATTAAAGGAAGCGCTTGAAATCGCCGAAAACGCGCCAGTAGAGCCAGCACCCGTTGAAAGTGTTGTCGTTGTTGAAGAAACCACTAAGACAGATAAAACAGCGCCAGAAAAGCACAAAAATCAGCGCTAGGAGTTGCCTATGAAAAAACAGGAACTTACGGCGGAAGAAATTTATAAAAGAAATCAAAAGAAAGCCAAAGTTTTTAAAATCTTAGCGCCAGTTGCCTTTTGGTTATTCTTGGCGCTTGCTTTGGTATGTTTGATTTTAGCAATTAAATGTTCGTTTGGGAATATTGCAGAAATTACTGACTTATTAGACAGCAAGAAATACACAGGCGAACAACTTTCGCAAAATTATGCATACTTGCTTGACAAATACGGGGAATGGGTAATCGGCACAGGCGGTTCAGGTTGGACAATGACCTTTGTTAATATTGGCAATGCAATGTTTAATGTTACGGTTGTTGTGAATGCAATCATGTTCGTAATGTTTATTGTGGCGGCGTTTGTTATCGGCAAATGGTTCTTGCCTAAACTATCAAAGTCATTGGTTGAGAACAATCAAGACATGGTAAACTTAACCGTTTTAAAAAATTCGCAAAAATAATAGGGGGAGATTGTGAAAAATTATGCAAATGAGACGAAAGAACGCGTCTCAATGATTCGAATAAGAACGTGGAGTTTAACGATTGTCGTCGTTATCGCGTTAATATTCTATTATTTGGTAATGCTTGCGTTCCAAAACACGATGAACGTCGTTGACTTCATTCTATTGGCAACTTTACAAATTTTAGTTTATGTCATTTACTTTCCTGACGGCGACATCTATGGACAGCAAGATAAAACATTCATTGCAAATCGCGATTCTTACAACGAAAAGGCGGAAGAAATCAATAAAAACAAGCGCATAAATGAATTGCGTGAATACTGCCGCATAGACTTTGAAAAACGCAAAGAACACTACATCTTAAATGAGTGCGGCGCAATCGGAATTGAATTGGCAGAACTTGAAATTTTGAAACAAAAAGACGAAAAGTTTATTAAAAAATTAAAATCATTCGAGTTTGTTTATGACGAAAACGGGCAAAAAAAATCAAAACTTGTTTTCTTTTCGCGACATAAACGCAAAAAATTGCATCGACTGATTTTTGGGAAAATTCCAGTTGAAGAAAACACAGCCGAAACAATCATGTCGGCGGTCGAAAATAACGGCAACCACGCCATTCGAGATGAATCGTTGGCATATAAAATTAGGTCGTATACTAAAAAAGTTCTCATGGCGGTTGTTGTTGGTGGATTCTTCTCCTACATCGGTTATACAGTAAGAGATGGCATAGGTCTTGCAGAAATCTGTTCAATGATAATGGCGCTTACAACGCTTATCGCAACGGCAGTAACAGGTTTTAGCGCTGGCGAAAAATCATCAAAATTGTATAAAAATCGCTTCTATTTAAGGCTTTGCAACTTTATCGATGAATTTAACGAATGGGATGCTCCAAAGCAAGTATTAGAAAATATTGAAAATTTAGCACCAAATTCGAATGAAACAGTCGAAGTAAAGGAAATTATCGACACGAACGAAAATGTTTAAATTTGACCCGTTCTATCAAATATTTTTAACATATGAAAATCAAAACACTGCACTAAAAATAATGTGTGGTGTTTTTTTATTTGAAAATTTGTTTAATTTGGTTGTATTTTTTTTAAAAAAGGCATATAATATGAATGTCGAAGTAATCGACCAACAAACATTGGCGCATGATGTTGTTGTGCTTGGCAATGCTTTACTCCCTCTGAGTAGTTGCCAAGTGAAAAAATTCGACACAATCGCTTGACAAGATTTGTTTAATCTGTTAAACTGAAAGTGTTTTGAAAGCCCTACTGCGATTAGGTGGCTCTTATCCACGTAGGAACAACTTAATAGTAGTGGGGCAAAAGCCTGCAACGAAAGACCCAAGAGTCACAATATGGTCGAGTAGTTGTGGGCTTTTTTAAAACAAAAAAAAGGAGTGCGAACTATGTCAAAGATTTTAGACAATAACTACTTTCAAATAACAGGGTGGATGTTGAATCGATTAAAACTAAAAGGAACAGCACTTAATGTCTATGCCATAATTTATGGCTTTTCACAAGACGGGGAAAGTTCATTCAAAGGGAGCAGACAATATCTATGCGATTTTACAGGGGCAACGAAACCGACAATCGATAAGGCACTTGCCGAATTGCAAGAAATGAATTTGATAATAAAAACGAGCAATAGAATAAACGATGTTGTTCATAATGAATACAAGGTAAATATAGAAGTGTTAAATGATTTTACCACCAGTAAAGAAACTTTACCACCTAGTAAAGAAACTTTACAGGGGGGTAGTAAAGAAACTTTACCCAATAATAATAATATAAATAATAATAATGATAATAATATATGTCAGGCGGAGGCAATTATTACTTATTTAAACGAAAAAGCAGGAACTCGATTTAAACCTGTTGAAAGTAATTTGAAATTTATAAAAGCGCGTTTAAAGGATTATTCAATAGAAAGATTAAAAGCCGTCATAGATTTAAAAGTAAAAGAATGGCGCGGGACTAAAATGCAACCTTATCTGAGACCTGAAACATTGTTTAACGCGACAAAATTTGAAGCGTATTCCAGCGGTTTACAAGCGCCGCCTGAACAAGGCAAGATAAACCAACGCTTATATTCAAAAGAAGACTATAAAGGTATGTTTCAAAATGTTGACGAAATAATTTTATAAAAAAAACTTGAAAAAATTTAAAAAATCTTTTAAAAAAGCGTTGACAAATGTTTTAAAATGTGTTACTATAAAGAGACGATAAAGAAAGGAGGAACAGAAAATGAACAAATATCAAATTGAAAATCTAGAAGGAATATTGGACGAACGCTATACATTAGCGCTCCAAGAAGAAGTCAGGATGGGACGCAAGAATACGGAAAAGTTTGCAGAAAACAATCCTGACTATATTTATTACAAAGGTTTGATTGATGCTTTGCTTGCGTTGGGCTTAGATTTTCAAAGAAGTGACAAAGGCAATCACAAAATATTTAAATAGGAGGACAACATGGAACAGTTAATGACACAAGAAGAAGTTTGCAAAGTTTTGCAAATTACTCGTTCGAAATTGTATCGTTTGCGCAAGAATGGTCAAATTACATTTTATCAAGACGGCGCAAAAGGACAAGGACGTGTGCTTTTTAAAAGCGCAGATGTAAGAAAATATTTAAAAACCATTAAGAAATAAGGAGGAACAGATTATGGTTTACGATGATTTACTAGGCGAATACTTAGACGAAAACAATAATGTAGTTGTGGGCGTGCCTGAAGTTGAAGTCGAAAGTGGCAAAAGTTATTCAAAGGAATTTGAAGGCAACATGGTGGGTGCAGACATAGTTATGGCGGAGGCACAGGAAAAGGCAGTGGCGTTTGAAAACGCAATCAAGTCTTTAAAGACGCAATTAAAAACTTTGGAAAATCAACAAAGCGCGAATAATGAAAAGTTGCTTGCTGCAATGAGACAGAATAATCTTTGGAAGATTCAAATCGGAAATGTGACAATCACGCGAAAGGCAGAAAGCGAACGCCACACAATCGATTCTAAGCGTTTAAAAGAAGAAATGCCTGAGGTGGCAAAACTTTATGAAAACGTTTCAAAAGTAAAAGAATCAATTTTAATCAAAATAGGAGGAACAGAAAATGATTAAATTTAGAAATTTAAAACCTGAAGAAATTGACGTCAAAATTGGAGCAATTACTAAAAGCGGTTATACTTTATTGCTTTACAAGAACGCAAGAGTTGATATGGCAATTCTTGACGAAACGGTCGGCGCTGAAAATTGGCAAAACAAATTCTATGAAGTTTGCGGAAACCTTTACTGCAGCGTTGGAATCAATGTCAACTACGACAAAGACGAAGCGCCATTGTGGGTTTGGAAAGATGACTGCGGCGTTGAGAGCGATTTTGGCGATAAAGAAAAAGGACAAGCGAGCGATGCAAGAAAACGTGCTGGGTTTGCATGGGGAATTGGACGTGCGCTTTATACAAACATAAATGCAAGAATTTATTGTGAAACAATCGCTGACGGAAAGAATTACAGAGTTGTAAACGACGATGATAAATGGCGCAAATATCATGTTGCTAAAATCGAATATGACGGCGAAAAAATTGTCGAACTTACAATCGTCGACAATCAAGGCACAGTGTGGTTTGATTTAAACAACGGCGCAAAGAAAGTAGAGAATGCTCCTGCTGCGCCAGCGAAACCAAAGCAAGATGAAATTCTTGGCGGAAATTATGTGCTTCCTGGTGGTAGATATAAAGGATTAACAATCGACGCTGTTTATAGAACAGACGCAAGTTACATTGATTTTTGCGCAACGAGTGATAGAGTCGGTGCGAATTTAAAGAAAAACATTCAAAAGTTCTTGGAGGATGAAGCAAATGGAACTGATTGATGAAATCTTTAAACTAACCGAACAATTAAATGTCAGCGTTAAAAAGTTAGCAAGAAACGGCGAAGAATTGGCAAAAGCGGAGCGCGATTATAAAATCAAACTCCGCCAAGAAGCGCTAAAATTACGTCAAGAAAAAGGCATGGCAGTTACATTGATTGATTTAATAATCTATGGAGTGCCAGAAGTTGCAGAATTAAGATTTAAACGCGATGTTGCACAAGCAGTTTATCAAACAAATTTAGAATACATAAACTCAACGAAATTACAACTCAGACTTTTGGAAAGCCAAATCAATCGCGAATGGGGCAATAATGGAGGGGCATCATGCTAGCGGGCTTTGCTGCGTTGCTTGTTGTTATTATTATTTCGCTTTTGATTGCATTGGTGGTGTCATGAAATCGATTATTCAGAACGAAAAAACGTGTTTGTTTTGCGGGCAACAAAACTTCATTGAAGAACATCATTGCTTTGGTGGCGCAAATCGAAAGTTAAGTGAAAAATATGGGTTAAAAGTTTACTTGTGCCATTGGTGTCATAATGAAGCGCCAAATGGAGTTCACTTCAACTCGAAACGCATGAGACTTGTGCGCCAAATTGGACAGCGCGCTTTTGAAGAAAAACACAGTCATGAAGAGTTTATGAGAATTTTTGGAGCAAATTATTTATGAAAACTTACCAGGAAATCAGAAAACAACAGCAAGATAACAAGGCTAAGATTTTGGCTTGCAATCCAGTTCTACGCGACGAAAGCGGAATTTATTTTATTTTCAGATATGAAGATGACATGAAATTTGGTTATGTTGGGCAGGCAAAAAAAATTGTAACACGCTTGGCACAACATTTAAGCGGAGTTAAAGATTGGATTGATTTATCTATAAAAAAACATGGCATTTATTCGCTCGAAAATGAAACAGGCTATCATTTTATCGCATGGTATTATGACGAACAACAACTAAACCGAATGGAACGTTACTGGGTTAAATATTTTGCGAACAGAGGTTATCAATTACGCAATAAAACAATGGGCGGACAAGATAAAGGCAAGGTTGGAATAAACGAAAATACGCGCAAAGGTTATCGCGACGGAGTGGATGTTGGCTATAAAAAGGCGCAAAAGGAAGTTGCAAAATTATTTGAAAAAAACTTAATTTTCAGTATCAATGGAACTGAAAACAAAATAAAACAAAAATCTTTTGATAAATTCAAAAATTTTATTGAAATTGATTGACAAATGTTTTAAAATGTGTTATCATTAGGTAACAATTAAATAAGGAGGAACAGATGAAAATTAAAACAGTTGAAAAAACAGTAATCGAAATTTTAAAAAACGATGAATATGCGAGGAAGAACGACCACTACTTGTATTTAAAGGTGCTTCAAAGATTTGGCTTTGACACCACCAAAACAGTAGGTTTCTTTCTTGCATTTTTTAAATTCACAAAAATGCCAAGTTTTAAAACGGTAGAAAGAGTGCGTCGTCACATTCAAGAATTGATGCCTGAACTTAAAAAATCAGATATGGCAATAATTCGAGAACAAGAACGCATTAAGTTCGAAGATTACAATAAAACAAACGTGGAGGTTTAAAACGAAAATAAAATGAGTGATGTAAATAAATTAGCGAAATATATTCAAAATCGACTTATTGAAAATGGCTTTACAATTCAACGTTTAAACGCGAAAACTACAAATTCGATTTATTTTAAATTAGATTATGGTTTATGCAATAGCGTTAGAATCAGCGACCATAAAGGCAAGAAAGGTTATGCATATAGATTTAACATTTTGAAAGAACTTCCAATAAAAACTATTCAATATCATTCTAACGGCAAATTTCCAAGATATTTCTATTCGTTCGATATGGCAGACAAAATGGTTTCTGATATTATAAAAAGAAGAGAAGAGCAAATACAAAAATTTGGCGCTATAATTTATGAAGGTCTGCAATTGAAAAATAAAAAAGAAAAAGAATCCAATCGCGGCTTTTGGTTAAAAGCGAAATTAGTAGGTGAGTAAAATGGATATAAACAAAATGACACGAAAACAATTTGAAGAACTAGATTATTTTCAAGACACATTGAAACCAATAGATGTTGATAGTATTGTTTTATTGCCAACGAAAAGACATCATCCAAGTGGTTACAATATATTTTTCGTTATTGCTTGCAACAAAAACAAACCAGTTGGAATTTGTTACGGATACGACACATTTTCAATAATTATGGAAAGTAAATGGAATAGAGTCGGAATTGACTGCTTGCGTGGTTCTGGGCTTATGAGAATTTTCTTGCCAACAAATGAGTATGTGATTAAACCATATTTGCATCACATTGTGAAAAAGGAGAGAGAACAATGAAAATTTATGTAGATGGTGAGTTGCCTAAGAACTGCGATGATTGTGAACTTGGATATTTTTATGATTGTCAATATTGTTCTTTAAGACCAGATTTGGCTAGAGAAGACATTTGGGTTGAGAAAGAAAAACACTGCCCACTTTTATCTATAAAATCCCTAAAACAGCAAGTGAGAGAAGAAGCGGTGGAACAAGTTAATGACTATATTAAGAAACATAGCCATACAATACCAGTTATTTCACAGAATAGGAGAGTTGTTTATAATATTGGTTTAACAAGATTTTTAAACCAAGTAAAAGGAGAGAAAGATGAGTAAAGAAATTTATTTATATAGTAAAGACAAAAAATATAAGTGTGCAGTCGAACTTGCAGACTCTTGTGACAGATTTGGTTGTCCTGACCATAGTGTGATTATTCTAACAGAAGAAAGACCTGATGGCACATATATTATTGCAGAAGCCAGAGATAGAATTTTAGAAACTGAAAAAGACCAACAAATTTCTGACTTACAACACCGACTAGATGTGGCAAAAAAAGCACTGGAATTGGCTTGCGAAACAATGAGATATGAATTGGGTAGAGAATCTATTAAAAATCTTTACAAAGATGCTATGAAAAATTTAAAAAATAATTTAAATATGGAAATAGACAAAGGGATGTGTCAATGGTATTTAGAACAAGCCGAGAAAGAATTAAAAGGAGAGTAGGTTATGGGGAGAAATAAGGCAAACTATGTATGGTATGATTGCAATTTTAAAGGATACACTTTACAAGACATTGATGACCGCTATTTGTTGAACATTTTAAATTTTATATCAAGAGGTGGCGGACACGCTGATTTAATGAGTGAGAATAATATAAAAAAGTTGTTTAATGAAGCAAATAAACGAAAACTTAAACATAACCACACTTTGGAACAATTAAAGGAAGCATATAGGGATAAATTATCTTACGAGTGCCAAGTTGTTGAAGATTGGTGGAATTATATTGATTATGAGTAGTTATGGAAGAAAAAGAAAGATTCAGCATTGGTATAATTAATGGAATTTTGTATCTTTATGATAATTTTAATAAATACAATACTGAAATTACATTAAAAGATTTAAGTGATTTACTCAATCAACAAGACGCAAGAATAAAAGAACTTGAAAAAGAAAACCAACAACTCAAACAATCACAAAAACAACTTGCGATTGAAGAACTGGAAAAGTTGGAAGAAGAGATGAGTTTGAATGGCAGTGATTATTGTGAAATTAGACAAGGAACTTCACCACATAATCCAACAGATTATGCTTGGTTTAATTATGTAGTGTTTAGAAAATTTATCAACAATCAAATCAAATCACTTAAAGGAGAAGAATAATGGAAAGATTAACACACAAGATTGACAATATGTATTTATATGATGTTGATGATATCAATGTCGGTCAAAAACTTGGCGAGTTGGAAGATGTGCTTGAAAAGTATGGGATTGAAAATGCAGAAGACCTTGATAAATTTATTCATCATAAAGATTGTCAAATCGAGAAATGGAAACAAGACTATGAAAATTGTAGCAAATTAGAAAAATCTATGTCTAAAGAACACCAATATTGTTTGGATAATTGGAGAGCCTGTGAGAACGAACTTGCCGAACTCAAACAAAAGACGATTGTGCCAAAATTTAATTTAAGCCAAACTTGTTTTATAATTTGGGAAAATGATATTATGTCGGCTCAAATAGAAAAAATCATTATTAAATTAAGTAAAGATGAAGAAGAAAATAGTATTTTTTACTCAATCACAAATCAATATGGTTATGCTTTAAGATTTCCAGAAGAACAAATTTTTGCTACAAAAGAAGAAGCAGAGCAGAAACTCGCTGAAATAAAAGGAGAGAAATAATGGGATATAGAAATTATTTTTATTTAGTTCCAAAAAATATTGTAAATGACATTCAGAAGTTAGACACGCAAAAAGATTTGGCAAATTATATTGTAAACTCAAATTATTTCAACGGAGAAGCAAAGGAAGAAGCGCAAGAGTGTATTGATAAAAACGACTTTGAAGATTTTTATGTTGGAGTTTATGATTTTGGCGAACAACTACACGGGTTTGGTAAACTTTATTTTGATAAAGATACTTATGAAGCAATCACTTATAATGGCAAAGATTTATTTAAAAAAGATAGTAAATTAGCAGAAGTTTATGAAGATTTTGATGCTAAAATAGTTAGCAAAGAAGCCTTAATAGCAGTTGCAATGTGTTACAGAGATAAAGTTATAAAACACTATGAAGGTTTACTTTTAAGTCCAGAAGAATTAGAGCAAAAATATCCAAATGACCCATTTTTAGACAAACGAACAGTATTTGATAAATTAAAGGACAATGCCGAAGAGCGGTTGCGTTGGTCGGGATATTGGTTAAATCTAGATGAAAATCAAAAATATAATATTACAAATGATTGGTCATATGAGTATTCAATGTTTGAATTAGTGCATCAGTTGAAAACTATTGACTTTGAAAAATATGACATTATTGAATGTGGTTGGTAAAAGGAGAGAAAGATGAGTAAAAAAGAATTACAGAAAAAAATTGAAGAATTAGAAAAAAGATGTAATTGGTTAGAGTCATTAGTTAATTTTGGAGTGGAAATAAAACATAGTGATTATCATCCACAATCTCCGCATTATGCAGAAAACATAGCACACGAAGAAACTGTAAATAAAATGTTGAGAGATGGTTATGCTACTGAATGCACTTTTAACAATACATTTTATGTAAGGTTTTTTTGTGATAACCTATATAGGGCAGGGTATAGAAAATTTAGAAAAGATGATATAAAAGTAATGGAGTCTGAGGTAAAATAGATGAGAACATTTGAAAAACTGGTAAAACAAAATTATGTAATTGGTTGTTATACTTGTGAACATAATGGGCGAGAAACTTGTAAAGGGTGTAACACTATATTAAATGGCGAAAATGAGCCTTATGAAAACTGGCAGTTACGAGAAGATTTATGCCAAAAAGATAAACAGATTGCCGACCTACAACACCGGCTAGAAGTGGCAGAGAAAGCACTGAATAAAATGTCTAATTCTGCTATCCATGATAATGATTTATATGACCTTGTTAATGATTTTAATATTATAAACGAAAGATATGACGAAGACCATTTGGGCATTGATACTTGTGATGTTGTAGATTATTTTAAAGACCAAGCCGAGCAAGAAGTAAGAGGAGAGGAGTTGTGGAAGGAATGTTTAAAACGACTAAATAAGCGATACAAATACGTAAAAAATTCAAAAACTAATCGAAAAGTAGGTGGAGAATGAGTAAGCAAATAATAGACCACGGTTTTGGTGTAATTGAAACGAGAGAAACATTTTACACCGAGGAAGCCATAAGCAAACTTAATCAACAAATTACAGAACTCCAAAAGCAACTGGAAGAAAAAGAGAAATCTCTGGAATATTTTAAAGATAGAGATGAAAAAGCATCAAAAGAGATTAAAGAGAAAAGATATAAAATACAAAACAGACGACTAATTGATACTAAAAATAATAAAGAACTTTATTCTATTGATAGTTATATTGATGAGCCAGTAATTGATTTATTAAATAGTCAAGACCAACACATCACAGAACTTAAACAGCGACTCAAATCCCAACCAGCAGAAATTATGGAGAAGATTAGAAAAGGGATAAAAGATAACATTATTTGTTTTTGGAAAGACGAAGACCGAAAAAGTTTTAATCGAATATTAAAATCTATTTTGGAAAAATATGGAGAGGGGAAATGATTGATTATTATGACGAGTCTGCTCATTTAACACCAATCTTTGACAAATTGAGTAAAAAAGGACAAAAAGAAGTAATTGATAAAGTTATATCAGATAGAAAAAAAGAAATTCTTGAACATTTTGGCAAAAAAACGAAAATGATAAGCACAGAATATAAAGTTGTTAAAAATATATTTGGTATAGGCAAATTACTGCTTGTGACAATTAAGTTTGAAAAATTAGAAGAAT
>OIZL01000424.1_pt1 | contig 32019 bp, 27 predicted proteins | sample 1588541 | NCBI WGS metagenome assembly OIZL01 (sample SAMN03283285) | human gut metagenome | biome: human-associated habitat; material: feces | host: Homo sapiens | place: Peru | collected 2012 | reverse complement strand
GGCGGTTTATCCAATTTGAGGCGGGCCTTGCCCCCTAAAGCTCCCCCGCTGCTCTATCATCTGACTTAAAACATAGTTTTTTGACAGTCAGTTGAAAGCGCACCGGCTTTTGCCGGTGCGCTTTCAACTCGTGCTTGATTGAGGTTCGGAAACCGTATGCTTTTGTTATCAGCTTCAATCGCTGCTTTCAATAAGATAGAAGCCTTCGAGACCGTCTGCAAGCTCTTTGCTTGAGAAGGTAATTGTAAAATCCCTTTCGCAGGACAGCTCCTCATAAATGGGGATTATGTAGCTTCCGTCAGGGGTCTTCACCCCGCATGGCTTGCCGAACTGATAAAGGATATCGTCCGCGATGACCTTTACGTCGCTGCCGCCGACGTCCTGCTTATGCAGAATGTACGAGGCGCCCTTTGCCTTGAAATCAAGAGAATAGCTTGTGTCGTCCGTGCGTGAAACGCGCACGTCGTCGATCGGGATGAAACGCAGCTTTGCCATTTTTTCGGACTTTCTTGAGATCATCGGTCTGTCGTCCATCTTTCCGGTGGACTGGGCGACATTTTCGTCTATAAGAGCGCAAAGAAGCGTGTTCCATTCATCAATGCCCTTTTCGCCAAGAGAAGTCTGAGAACTGTCAAAGTAGTCAAAGTACGAATCGGCGCCCTTGTCGTAAAATTCGGAAAACAGGTTTATAACGGGAACATGGTGTGCGCTGCACACGTCCGTCATTGCCTGAAGCTCTGTGGTTATCGCGTGGAAGCCCGGTTCAATCGTGCAGATGATCGAGCAGTCGGGGAACCTGCTTTTCAGCGCCACGATAAGAGATTCAAAATTCTGTGTTACATCATTGCCGGAGTCGTTATGACCGTAGCAAAGTATTGCGAGGTCATAATCCGGCTTATCTGGCATCTCATTGACGCGCAGAACGTCGCACAGAAGATTGCCGTCGGCGTTTGCAAGGTTGACCACGTTGACTGCGCTGCCGGAAGCGGAAAGGTATTTGCTCTGCAAATGCTCGGAAAGCGCGCTGAAATCCGCGTCCGCCGCCGTTGAATCGCCGAGTATGAGAATATCGGTGCCATAGCCGTTTTCAAGCTTCTGATAAAAGCTGTATTTGGCGGCTTCCGCGTCCTTTGCCGCAGCCTCCGCAAGGGCGGCCTCCTCCAGCTTTTTCAGCTCCTCGGGGGAAAGGGTAGGCTCCGGCGTGGGTACTGCCGGCGTCGCGGCAGGCTCCTCCGTGGGGGCGGGAATGGGGGCGTCCTTCACGTTCTGGATCTTTGCGACAAGGAAGATACCCGCCGCCACAATGATCACAAGCACCAGAACAATGGCGAGAATTACCGAATTTGCCCTGCTGTTTTTCTTATGTTTTCCGGATGACATCTTTTTTCTCCTTTTATAATTATTAATTGTATGTTATCAATTGCCCGTACCGGATCGCTTCCTTTATTAAAGCGACGTTCTCATCGGAATATTCTATTTCTGCGCTGAAAAGACGAAGCGCATCCTCTGCATGACCGAGCTGATCGAGAAAGCATACCGTCATTACGGCGAGGAAGGCAAAGACAAGGGTATCGGCGGCGTCGTAATGATCCTCGGCTGAGGCAAAGTGGCGGAAAATAAAATAGTGCGCCATGCGCGTGTATCTTATATCGTCCAGTCTTTCATTCAGCGCCGGGGCGGAGACGTGTCCGCTCATTTCGCACAGAAGCGCCGTCCAGCTCTCGTCCATGCGCTCCAGACCGAGATAAAACTCTGCCGCCGCGGCGGGGGAGAATGAAAACGGTCTTCTTCCGGCAAGAAAAAGCGTGTCAGCCATGCGTTCCGCGAATGATCCGACGCCGTTAAGGCGCGAGAGAATAGCGTCTCTCAGAGTTATCAGCGGCGGCGTTTCGTCGCCGCCTACGCTGCCGTCGTCGGCACATATGAGCCGCACGGGTTCCTTTCCGCCGACAAGCAGCCGCACAGCTTCCTCACAGCACATCCCGATGCCATATTCGAGGCGGCCGTCAAATTCATTATAAAACCGCGGGTGTTCCGCGCATATATCGCAGAGGCAGTCATCGCCAAGCTCAAGTATCAGCTCGCAAAGCCCGTTTTTTTCAAGAAAAGGACAGCGCTCATCCTTGCCGAGAATAAAATGCGGCGTGGGCGTGACGGAGATACTGCTTTTAAGCTTTTCGCCGAGCCTGCCCCCGACGGAGAGGAAGCGTGCGGCGCTTTCGCTGTCAATGTCTATCTCCCAGCCGACGCAGCAGCTGTGCCTGCATTTATCCGCAATGCAGCGGAAAGCATCCATGTAATCGGGGTATATGTATTTAATCTGACATCACCGCCGGTCATCAGAAAATTGCGTTGAAATCAACGGTGCCGCATATACCGGCAAGCTGACCGCTGTTGGTGAACTGCCAGATATCGTAGCGTCCGGAGAACGCGGGCATGGCGCCGCTTGAGTAGTTCGCCAGCCAATAGGAATATTGGGAAACGGAATGATAATTCATGCAATAGGTCATGTAATATTCGCTTGTATAGATACCCGCAGCGTATCCTCCGCGCATCACCGTGCGGCAGAACGCGTCAGCAATACCGACCCTTTCCGACACCGAAAGCAGATCGGCGCGGCCATGAGGGTAATCGCCGGAAAATTCCATGTCTATATATACGGGGTATTCAAGCTGCATTCCCTTGAGCTTTTCCAGAACGGTACCGGCCTCGTGAACGGCCTCGGTCGCACTGACGGCGGTGGAGTAAAAATACACTCCCGTTTCGAGACCGGCTTTGCGCGCACCCGCCAGATATTCCCGCAGGAACGTATCCTCATAAACACGCCCGCTCGACCATCCGCGCCCGCCGACGCGGATGATGACAAATTCAATGCCCTGTGCTTTCACGGCGTTCCAGTTGATACGGCCGTTGAAGCAGGAAACGTCAATGCCGAGGGTGCGCGCCTTTTCGCCGCGCTCATTGAAATAATAGAGCTTGCCGCCTATTTTTTTAAGTCCGGTTTCCTTTCGACCGTCGCTTCCGTAATAGTATGTGCGCCCGTTTTCCGTTTTCCAACCGCCGCTGCTTTCATCCTGCACCGGCGCGTATACGGCAGTGTCATTGACGATGCACTTTACGGGCGCGGCGGCATAGCCGTCGCCGCCGGTCATACTGACGCTGTATTCACCGGGGCTTAGCTCGACTATGTAGCAGCGCCCGTCCGTCCGCGTTCTGTATTCCACGGTATCACCGTCCGGATATGTGACCGATATGGCAAACTGCACTCCGGTGACGACGTTGCTGTCCCCGTCGCACACCACGATATCCATGTCGCGCTCAAAGGAGCTTGCCGTGAGCTTCAGAACGGTGCTCTCTCCAGCAGATACCGCCGGCTCCGCAGGCGCGTTTCCGGCCTTTGCGTACCCGATCAGCGCGGACACCTGCGGCGCGAGAATGATCACGCAGCAGCATATTGTGATGCACGGCAGGAGTATCATCCAGAGCTTGTCATATTCCGGGGAGAAAAGCTTTGCAATTTTCTTCTTAGGGGACTGATTCATGGCAATTTTCCTAATCATAAGCATAAGGCTTGTTAAAGCATAAGGCTTGACTCACCTTTGCTTAGTTTAATATAGTACTCCAAAAAACGGCGCTTTGTCAATACGGAGAGAGAGGCGGTTATTCCCTTTATGCTTATTAAAAAAACTTGTTAAATTGTATACAGTGTGATAAAATTACCTTTATGACTGAAAAAAATGGATTTGAAAAAGAATATATCGAACAGCGCAGGCGGTTTATCGAAAACCGTTTTTCCAAGCTCAACGAAATGCAGTTAAAGGCGGTCATGGCCACGGAGGGGCCGTTGCTTATACTTGCAGGCGCGGGGAGCGGCAAGACCACCGTGCTTATAAACCGTATCGCAAATTTGCTGACCTTCGGCAGAGCGTCAGACAGCGATGAACTGCCGATGTGTGCGGATAAAAGGGCGCTTGAACTGCTCAGATCCGACAGTGAGGACGCCGTGCCGTATGCCGCGCTCGACCGTGTTGAACCGTGGCGGATCCTTGCCATCACCTTTACCAACAAGGCGGCGGATGAGCTTAAAACGCGTCTCGGGGATATGCTTGGGGACGCGGCAAACGACATATGGGCGTGTACCTTCCATTCCGCCTGTGTCAGAATCCTCCGCCGCGACGCGGAGAGGATAGGCTATCCGGCTTCATTCACGATCTACGATACCTCAGACAGCCAGACCGTTGCAAAGCATATCCTCAAGGACATGGATATCGACGAAAAGCTCCTGCCGCACAAGGCGGCGCTCGCGGCGGTGAGCCGTGCAAAAGACGAAAAGATCGGCGCGGAGGAGTATCTGAAATGCGCAAGGCTGTCCGGGGACATACGCTCGATAAAGCTGGGAGAGTTCTATGTTGAGTATATGCGCCGCCTCTTTGCCGCAGGAGCAATGGATTTTGACGATCTTATATACAACACGGTCGTTCTGCTTGAACAGCATGAGGATGTCAGGGACTATTGGCAGAGAAGGTTTGAATACGTCCTTATAGACGAGTATCAGGATACGAACCACCTTCAGTATCTGCTTGCCTCGCTCCTTGCGGGCGGACGCGGCAATCTCTGCGTCGTCGGCGACGACGATCAGAGCATATATAAATTCCGCGGCGCAAGCATTGAGAATATTCTGAGCTTTGAGGAGCAGTACAAGGGCTGCCGCACGATACGTCTTGAGCGCAATTACCGCTCCACCGGGCATATTCTTTCTGCGGCAAACTCGGTCATCCGCCACAATACGGGGCGCAAGGGCAAGGAGCTGTGGACGAACTCCGATATGGGCGATAAGCTCAGGCTCACGGTTGCGGACAACGAGACAGAGGAGGCAATGTGCGTTGCGGCGTCAATAATGGCTGTGCGCAGCGGCGGTGCGAATTGGCGCGACTGCGCCGTACTCTACCGCATGAATGCGCAGTCGAACCAGCTTGAATATGCCTTCAAGCGCAGCGGCATACCTTACCGTATAATCGGCGGCACAAGGTTTTTTGACCGCGCCGAGATAAAGGATATTCTGGCGTACCTCTGCGTTATCGCCGCTCCCGACGACGATCTGCGCCTTGCGCGCATCATCAACACACCGGTGCGCGGGATCGGCGGAAAGAGCATCGAGACCGCACGTGCGATCGCGGCGGAAAGAGGATGCAGCCTCTTTTCAGTCATCTCAAACGCCGATATGTATCCTGAGCTTTCGCGTCCCGCCATCCGTATGCGGCAGTTTGCGGGAATAATAAACGACCTGAGGAGCTTTTCCGCCGACCATACGCCGGATGAGCTTTTTGACGAGCTTATTGAAAAGAGCGGGTACATCCGTGCGCTTGAGGAGAAAAATACCCTTGAGGACACGACGAGAGCCGAAAACGTCCGTGAGCTTAAAACGAGTATCATCACCTTCATGAAGGAATCCGGCGATATGACGCTTGACGGCTATCTTGCAAATGTCGCGCTCTATACCGATATGGACAATTATGACCCGGAGGCGGACGGCGTTATCATGATGACAATGCACTCGGCAAAGGGGCTTGAGTTTCCTTACGTTTATATAGTGGGCATGGAGGAGACTATTTTCCCCGGCATAAGGGCTATCGGCGATAATGACGAGATGGAGGAGGAAAGGCGGCTCTGCTATGTTGCGCTTACAAGAGCCAAGGAGCATCTTGAGCTTCTCTGCGCCCGGCAGCGTATGATTTTCGGCAAAACCAACGTGAACAGGGTCTCGCGCTTCGTCAGCGAGATAGACGACGATGATATTGAAAAGAACATACCCAAGGGCTACGCTTACCGTGAAAGACCGGCACAGCAGGAGTACGCCGTCAAAGCCGTGTACAAGCCTGCCTATACCCGCGCTCCGTCTGCGGCGGTGGTGCGGACAGACTATGCTCTTGGCGACAATGTGCATCACAAGGCGTTCGGCGAGGGCGTGATAACCAAAATGTCGCCTATGGGCGGAGACTGGCTCGTGGAGATCAATTTTGCCTCTCAGGGGACGAAGAAGCTGATGCTCAGAGCCGCAGCAATGTATATGACAAAGGAATGAATTATGAAAAACAGAATGGGACTGTGGGGCAGACTTGCACTGCTGACCACGGCTGTAATATGGGGAAGCTCTTTCGTTATCCTCAAAAATGCAATAGACGGTCTGGGAGTTATGTGGGTGCTGGCAATGAGATTTACGATCTCTGCCGTGCTTCTGCTTGCGCTTGCGGGGAAACGGCTCAGAAGCATGAGCCGGGCAAGCGTCCGCGGAAGCGTGCTGATAGGCGTCTGCCTTGCGGCCGCCTATATTGTCCAGACCTACGGGCTTAAATATACCACACCCGGCAAAAACGCCTTTCTCACCACCACATACTGCGTGATGGTGCCGTTTCTGGCGTGGCTCGTATACAAAAGAAAGCCGGGGCTGCACAATGTTGCGGCGGCGGTGCTGTGCGTTGCGGGCATCGGCTTTGTCGCGCTTGACGCGGGCTTCGGTGAAGTGAATACCGGCGATGTGCTGACTATTTTCAGCGGTGTTTTCTATGCCTTGCAGATAATCCTCATGGAGCAGTATATCTCCGGCTGCGATTCGCTCAGTGTTTCGGCGGTGGAATTTTCGACGGCTGCCGTAATCTGCCTTGTAGGGACGTTTGCCTTTGAGGGAACGCCGGTCATGCCCGCAAGCGGGCAGATCTTCGCGGTGCTTTACCTTGCGGTGATGTGTACGGCGCTGTGCTTCTTCCTTCAGGCGTGGGGCATGAAATATACGCCATCCTCCACCGCGGCGATGATAATGACGCTTGAAGCGGTCTTCGGGACGATCTTCTCCGTTATTCTCTATCATGAACAGGTCACGCCGCGCCTGCTTGCCGGTTTTGCGCTTATTTTTGTCGCGGTCGTGCTCTCGGAAACGGGTACGGAGCTGCTGAAAAAGCTCAGAAAACAATGAAAATGACGGGGTGAGCCGCATGAAAGTGAATGTGAAAAAACAGAATACGGTGTGGCTTGCTCTTTTTGCAATGTCGCTTGCGCTGATGCTCTGGAAGCTGCCTTACGGCTTCGGCGGGGACGATGAGGGCTTTTACCTCACCATAGCGAACCGCCTGACCGTCGGAGACAGGCTTTTCACCGACGAATGGCATCTCTCACAGCTTTCCTCCTTTTTCCTTTACCCGTTTGTGCGCACCTTCAGAGCGGCGACAGGCGGGACGGAGGGAATATTGCTTGCCTCGAGGGTAATGTACTTCGTCTGCCACTCGGCGGCGTCGGCGGCGGTGTATCTGCGGCTTAAGAAATACGGCGCACTGTCCGTTCTTGGAAGCGTTTTCTTCCTTATCTTCACTCCCTTTGACATGATGACGTGCAGCTATAACACCATTGCCATAGACGCGCTTGCCCTCTGCGGCGCGTTCGCCGCGTCATACGAAAGAGAAACGGATATGATAACGGCGGGCGTCTTCCTTGCCTGTGCGGTCGTGTGCTGTCCGTATCTTGCAGCAGCATATTTTTTTTATGCCGCCGTCTGCATTGCTTACGGGGCGCTTTACCGGAGGAGCGGGAAAAAGTTCTTCTCCTTCAGACCGTTTTCCCTGAAAGCGCTGGGATATGTTACGGCAGGCGCAGGCATCGTTTTTGTGCTGTTTGTCATTTTCCTGCTTTCTCACACAAGCGTAAAGGAAATAATCGAAAGCCTTCCGGGATTGTTTTCTGATCCGGAGCATCCGAGCTATTCGGTCGTCTATATGCTCAAGCACTATGTCTACTGCATCGTGACGAGCCGCCCCTATGTGCTTGTGCCTGTCGGGATCTATGCCGCGTCGCTGGCGCTGCTTGCTTTTGATAAGAACAGGAAAAAGCACACGCTTTTCTATGCTTCGCTTTCGGCTGCCGCAGCGGCAATATGGCTCCTGCTCTTTATCCCGCAGCTTATCGAAAAGAATTTCAACGGTATCATGCTTCCGCTGCTGCCGCTGGGATTTACCGCGTATCTTTTGCTTGAGAATAAACCGCGGGCAGTTTTCGACTTCGTTTTTCTGCTCGGTGTGTTCTATTCTGTCTGCGTCTGCTCAACGTCGAACATGGGCTATGATATCCTCGTGATCGGCTTTTCTGTGGTAAATATCGCAAACCTTATCTTTATCGGCATGCTGATAGACGAGAGAGCAGGCAGAAGGGAAAAGCGCGCTTTTTCGGCGGTTTGTTTTATTCCGGTGGCCTTGCTCTGCACCATGATGCTTACCGTGAAGATAAATCACTGCTTCTGGGACGCAAGCCCTGCCATGCTTGACAGCAGATTGGAGAGCGGTCCGGCAAAGGGAATAATCACAAACACTTATTTCAAAAGCTCCTACGATTCTATAAGCGCGGATATGTCCGAATACGCGGGTGAGGACGGAAGTATTCTGATCTATTCGCAGCAGGCGTGGGAATACTTCATACCGGATATGCCATACGCCTCGTTTTCCGCGTGGCTGTCGGGGCTTGACGAAAAGACGGATACCCGTCTTGCGCTTTATTTTTCGATGAATCCGCAAAAAATGCCGGAGTATATTTATATTCCAAAGACCTCGGCCTTCGGGGCGCTGAACATACCGCCGGAGAAGATATATTCCGACGCGGAAAAATACGGATACGGGATCAATGAGAATGAGGTAAGCTATAAGCTCAGTCATGCAAAGGACTGAAGTTATGCACAAGCTAACTTTTCTTTGCTTTTTGGAAAATACTGTGATAATATAAATTGTTACCATCAATTTATGGTAAAGTTAGTTTTGAGGTAAAATGTATGTCAGATATGCAAAAGGAGATCGAAAGGCGCAGAACCTTTGCGATCATTTCACACCCCGACGCAGGTAAAACTACTCTTACAGAGAAGCTTCTTCTCTACGGCGGGGCTATACAGCTTGCAGGCTCGGTAAAGGGCAAGGCGACCGCAAGACATGCCGTATCCGACTGGATGGAGCTTGAAAAGCAGCGCGGTATTTCCATAACCTCTTCCGTTATGCAGTTCAATTATGAGGGCTACTGCATAAATATTCTGGATACTCCCGGACACCAGGACTTCTCCGAGGACACATACCGCACCCTTATGGCGGCCGACTCTGCCGTAATGGTCATTGACGCGGCAAAGGGCATTGAGCCGCAGACGAGGAAGCTTTTCAAAATATGCGCCATGCGCCATATACCGATCTTTACCTTTATCAATAAGCTTGACCGCGAGGCGAGAAGCCCCTATGAGCTTATGGAGGAGCTGGAAAACGAGTTCGGCATAGGCACCTATCCGATGAACTGGCCGATCGGCTGCGGACATGAGTTTAAAGGCGTATACGACAGGGAAAAGAAAGAGATACTTGCGTTTACGGAATTTCACAGAGGGCAGAACAAGATAAAAGCTGTCGAGTGTACGCTTGACGATGTTGACGCGCTTGATGAGCTTATCGGTGAACGGCTGAGAAAGACGCTGACGGATGATATAGAGCTTCTGGACGGCGCGGGATATGATTTTGACATTGATAAGGTGAGAAACGGCAAGCTTTCTCCCGTGTTCTTCGGCTCCGCTCTCAACAACTTCGGGATAGAGCCGTTCCTTGAAAGCTTTCTCCGCCTTACCATGCCGCCACTGCCGAGAATTTCGGGTGACGATATAATAGACCCGTTTGATGAGCATTTTTCTGCATTCGTCTTCAAAATTCAGGCGAATATGAACAAGGCGCACCGCGACAGGATCGCGTTTATGCGCATCTGTTCGGGAAAGTTTGAGCGTGACAAGGAATATTTCCACGTTCAGGGCGGAAAGCCTCTGCGCCTTGCCCAGCCGCAGCAGCTTATGGCACAGGAGCGTGCGATAATTGACGAGGCATACGCCGGCGACATCATCGGCGTGTTCGACCCCGGTATATTTTCAATCGGCGACACTATCTGCGAAAAGGGACGCAATGTCTGCTTTGAAGGCATACCTACCTTTGCACCCGAGCATTTCGCGGGAGTAGAGCGCGTGGATACCATGAAGCGCAAGCAGTTTGAAAAGGGTATCATGCAGATAGCGCAGGAGGGCGCGATACAGATATTCCATGAGCCGTATACCGGCGTCGAGGAAATCATCGTGGGCGTTGTGGGCGTTTTGCAGTTTGAGGTTCTGGAGTACCGTCTCAAGACCGAGTATGGCGTCGATATCCGCCGCCGCGCAATGCCGTTTGAGCTTGTCCGCTGGGTCGAGAACGATAATATTGACATCTCATCGCTCAATCTCACAAGCGATACAAAATGGGTGCAGGATTTCAAAGGAAACAATCTCCTGCTGTTCACGTCCGATTGGTGTATCAACTGGGCGATCCAGAAGAACCCGGGGCTTGAGCTTGGAGAATTCAGCCGGGAATGATCCGGCAGTGAGGCTTGCCGTATGCATGAAAAACGGCGCTGTCCTCCGCGCTTTTATTCTTTAGTGAAGATGGGAGAAGAAATGTCTGATAAGCTTGTAATTGAGATCTGGAAAAAGAAAGACCCCGATGAAATAACAAAAGAGCTTGCCTCTCCGCAAAGCCGTCTTGAGGCGGGAAGCGCTTCGGCGGTAACGGCGGCGATGGCTGCGGCATTTGTTGAGCGCACGGCGGCAGTCTGCTGCGAAAACGACGCCGGCAGCGAACGGCTTGCGTATATCCTGAAAAACGCCGGGATCATACGCGGCTATATGGTGCATCTTGTGGACGAGGATATAAAGAGCCGCGGCCCCATGCGTCAGGCGCTCAAGGAAGGCGATGAGCGCCGTATAGACGCGACGCGCCAGAGCGCGGCCTGCATCGACGCCGAAATAATCAACATGATGGTTAAGCTCATGGATTTTGCGGGCGAGCTTGCGGAAGTCTGCCCCAAGGATAAAATGCATTGGCTGGGCGAGGCGGCGCACCTTATGATGGGCGCTGTCGAATGTGCGCGGGTTTTTGTTGTCAACATGGCGGACGGCAGCAGCGACGACACATACCGCTATGTCGTAAGGCGCGAGAACGAGATCACTCTCGAAGCTCTCCGCAAGGTCTTTGACGGCATTATGGAAAAAGTCGAAGCCGCGATTTAAACCGGCTTTTGCCGCCGGAATGCGGCTGTATCAGAAAGAAGGGCTTTTCATGGACGGCAGTATTGCGAAACTGAAAAAAATGGTTGAGGAAAGCAGCAACATTGTGTTTTTCGGCGGCGCAGGCGTCAGCACGGAGAGCGGGATACCGGATTTCCGCAGCGTTGACGGGCTTTATAACCAGAAGTGGAAATATCCGCCCGAAACAATACTCAGTCATAGTTTTTTTGAGAAAAACCCGGAGGAGTATTACCGCTTCCACAGGGAAAAGCTTGTTATTGACGGCGTAAAGCCGAATACCGCGCACATAAAGCTTGCCGAGCTTGAGCGGCAGGGAAAGCTCAAAGCGATCGTGACGCAGAATATTGACGGTCTGCATCAGGCGGCGGGAAGTAAAAACGTCCTTGAGCTGCACGGCAGTATTCTGAGGGCGTACTGCTCAGAATGCCGCAGGGAATACGACGCGGACGTTATCAACCGCGGGACGGGAGTGCCGCGCTGCAAATGCGGCGGCGTTATAAGACCCGACATTGTTTTGTATGAAGAACCGCTTGACGACGAGGTCGTTAGAAAAGCGATAATGTATATCCGCAATGCGGATGTGCTCATCATCGGCGGCACATCGCTGAACGTATATCCCGCGGCGGGACTTATAAATTATTATCGCGGCAATAAGCTTGTGCTGATAAATCTGGGTGAAACACCGGCAGACGGCTATGCCGACCTTGTGATACATGAAAAGATAGGCAAAGTTTTTGCTCAATTGTAAAGAGGGATATACGCTATGGCAAAGGGGAAGCTTATTGTTCTTGAGGGCATAGACGGCAGCGGCAAGTCCGCACAGTACCGCCGCCTGTGCGAAAGAATGGAAAATGACAAAATTGAGTATAATCATATAGTATTCCCGCGTTATGATAAGGAAAGCAGCGCACTTATACGTATGTATCTGGGCGGGGAATTCGGCGAGCATCCGGGCGATGTGAACGCCTATGCCGCGGCGACCTTTTTCGCGGTGGATCGCTTTGCCTCCTACCGCACCGATTGGGGGAAAATATATAACGGCGGCGGGATCATTCTCTCCGACAGGTATACTACCTCAAACGCCGTGCATCAGGGTTCAAAGCTCAGCGATGAGGAGCTGCCTGCGTTTTTCGAGTGGATAAGCGATCTCGAATACGGCAAAATGGGGCTTCCAAAGCCTGATCTGGTCATATATCTTGACGTGGATGTGGAGACGTCGAAACGCCGTATGCTGCAAAGGCAGAAGAGCACGGACACCTCCGCAGACATCCACGAAAAGGACTTTGAATATCTGGAAAGCTGCCTTCGAACCGCAAGAAAGGCGGCGGAATACTATAATTGGGTGAGCGTACCCTATATGAAAAACGGGATCGAGCGGGATATTGACGAGAAAAACGCCGAGATATACCGCCTTATCCGCGAATGTATTGACAAAGACAAAAAAGAAAAAACTATGTAATAAAGTCAGATAACAGAGCAGCGGGGGAGTTTGAGGGGGCAAGGCCCGCCTCAAATCGGATAAACCGCCGTCGAAAGCCTTGATATACCAAGGCTTTCGGTAACAGCATTTTGAAAGCGTTCAAAATGCTCGGCGGAAAGCTTGTCAAAAAAGTCCTTATAGGACTTCTTTGACAAGCTGAAAGAGCAGCGTCACGGCGCTGCTCTTTCCCATCATTCATTTTCCGTCAATATTGTGCTTCTGCTGCCGCATTTCGGGTATGATTCAACATCCCAGCGGTAGTTTTTCCAGAACTGCTCGTCCTCGCACAGGAAGCATGTCCATCTCTGCTGAGAAATGCCCTTGCTCACATCCACATGATAATACTTTGTGCCGAGCTTTATTATGTTCCAGCAGTGGTTTTCCATATTGTACTGTCCGTAAACTATGCGGCACTCTATGCCGAGCTGCTTGCACAGCGCGACATACGCCAGCGCAATGCCCTCACTGTCGCTCTTTTTCTCTATTACAGCGCAGTATATGCTATTTTTCTGTCCCTCTTCGCAAAGCGTACAGTTTCCGGTGAGATACTCGAACGCAAGGGTCGCCTTGTCAAGCTCACTCATCTCTTCGGTGCCGACTCCGTCAAACGGGTCGAACCCGGCAAGCTTTTCTTTCTTGGCTGCAAGCTCCTTCGCCGCTTCGCCGTAATTTATGTGGATATCATATAGCCGCTGCATATTTTCGCCGCTGAACATATTGACGCTTGCGGCTGGCTCCTTGGGAGAAAGCATCGGGTCGCTTTTATATACGTTTGCGGCCATATTTTCAACATCCTCCGCTGCAAGCGAGCTTTTCCCCGTAAGTATTACCACGTTTCCGCGGCTGTCCTGCATTGACTGCCGGAGCACACTTTCAATATCGGTAGAATACGGAAGTCTGATTATCTCGTCAATGCTGACGCCGGACTGCATATAGCTGACATATATTTTCGCCTCGTCATAGGTGATTATATGATTAAGCTCATATGAAATGTTTTCAACGCAGTAAGCGCACAGCGCATCCTTTGTGCGCACCTCCCAGCAGGCGCTCGCCATATCCGCCGAGATATCCCCATCATAAGCGTTGTCAAAAATCACCGTCCCGCTCTGCGCTCCGCGGTTGACCATGTCTCTTATGGTCCGCTTGAGAGTAAAATAATCCCTGACCGTTATCTTGTCCTCATCGGAACCGCTCTCCTGTGAGGCAGGCAGATAGTCCTCAACGGAAATATACTCCTTATCATACACCCCGCCGCACCCCGCAAGCAGGAGCGCGGCAAGAAGTGTCCAAAGCAAAACAACGCCCTTTTTCATAAAGCACCCCGTTTATTTTGCATCAATAATATCGTCAAAGCCCCTGCCGAACACGTTCTTCGCATCCGTTACGATGACAAAGGCATTCGGGTCTATCTTTCTTATCATGCGCCGCGCATCGGCGATCTGGGTCTTTTTCAGCACGCTCATTATCACCCGCTCCCTGCGGTGGGAATAAGCGCCCTCAGCGTCAAGGAACGTAACGCCGCGGTGGAGTCCGTTCACAAGCTCACCCGCTATTTCATCGCATTTATCGCTGATAATATAGAAAATACTTGAAATATCAAAGCCGTAGAGCACAACGTCTATCACCTTGCTTGTGACATAGATCGCTATCACGGCATACATTGCGCTTTCATATATCCTGAAAGCCAGCGCGTAGGCCGCAATAATGCATGCGTCAAGAGCAAGCATTATCGTGCCGAAGTTCATATTGAAATACTTCCTCCGCAGGAGCTTCACAACAATGTCTATACCGCCGGTGGTGCCGCCGGCATAGTATATGATCCCCATACCGGCGCCCTTTATGACGCCGCCTATGATCGCTGCAAGCATTGCATCGTCGGTCGCCGAGATGCCCGTAAGAGCAAGCAGATCAACAAAAGCGGACGACAGGAGCGTCCCTGCGAACGAAGCAATGATAAACTTCCTCCCAAACTTTTTCCACGCATATGCAAACAGCGGCAGGTTCATTGCAAACACCATTGTACCTATCGGAAGCCCGGTAAATTTGTTGATTATCATTGCAATGCCGGTCAGTCCTCCGGAAACTATCGAATTCGGGAACATGAAAAACCTGAATCCGACAGCATACAGGAAGCAGCCGAGTACAATGAGCGCATAGCTCCACACGATCATTGCGCCCTTGCTTTTTCCGGCGTCATTTACGTTATTTGCCGCGTCGTTTTTATCCATTTTTCACCTTTCTGATCTGAATCCGCGTGATCGTTCCGGCAGCAGGCATCACCCGTCTATCAGCGATATCTGCTGAAATTCGCTGTCCTCATCCTTTATGAGAGCGCCCGCAGCCGGTATGCTGCGCACCCTGTACCTTGCGGTATTTTTTATGCTGCTCTCCTCAGCAAACACAGCGCCGGTCATTTTCCGCTTTGCCTTGAGCGACATGACCGCGACGCCCTGCGTACTCCGGCTTGCCTTCGGCTGCATGAGCGATGTGTTGAATATGAGCGCCCTGTTGTCGCTTGCGGTGCATAGTATGTCCCTTTCGCCCTCAAGCACAAGCACCGCGCATAACGGACTTTTATCCGAATATGCACCGATAAGCTTCTTCCTGTTTGTCTTCGTCTCATATGCGGAAAGCTCCACCCTTGCGATCTTTCCGTTTTCAAAGGCAAACAGCAAATGGTTTTTATAATCCTTCGGGTCAAGCATCGTTATAATGCTCTCTCCCTCATCCATTTTAAGCCGCGTCGGGAGATAGATTCCCAGCGTTGACGCCTTGCAGTCCTCAAAATCCGAAAGACGCGCCTTGTACATCTGCTGGCGGTCGGTAAGAATAAGAAGTTCCGAGGCATTGGTGGCTTCAAAGCTCAGCTTCAGTGCGTCCCCGTCCTTATACTTCTGTTCCCCGCTCATACGCAGCGACTGCGCCGTTATCTTCTTGAAATAGCCCTCTCTGCTCAAAAACAGCGTGACGGGATATGCATCGACGGTTTCCTCTTCATTATACTCCGTTATCTCATCGGAATACACAAGCGTGGTCTTTCTCGACACGGGGTACTTCTTATTTATGCCTTTAAGCTCGTCTATAATAAGCGACTTTATCTTACGGCGGTTATTGACAGTGGATTCAAGCTCCTCTATATCGCTCTCCAGCTGCTCGGTCTCGCCGGTGCGCTTGAGAATAAACTCGCGGTTGATATTGCGCAGCCTGATCTCCGCCACATATTCCGCCTGGATCTGATCTATCCCGAAGCCCATCATCAGGTTCGGCACAACGTCCGCCTCAAGCTCTGTATTGCGGATAATGTCTATGGCCTTGTCGATATCCAGCAGTATCTTCGCAAGTCCCTTCAAAAGATGCAGCTTTTCCTGCTTCTTTCCAAGCTCAAAATATACCCGGCGGCGGATGCAGTCGCTTCTCCACGCCGTCCACTCGTCAAGTATCTCCGCAACGCCCATGACCTTGGGATTGCCGCCGACAAGGATATTGAAATTGCACGGGAACGTATCCTGAAGCGTGGTCATTTTGAAAAGCTTCGCCATAAGCTTGTCGGGATCCGCGCCGCGCTTGAGATCTATCGCAAGGCGGAGACCGCCGAGATCCGTCTCGTCGCGCATATCGTTTATCTCGCGCACCTTGCCGAGCTTTATAAGCTCCGCCACCTTGTCGATTATCGCTTCCGCCGTGGTCGTATACGGTATCTCGTAGATCTCGATGATGTTCTCTTTGGGCAGGTGCCGCCACTTTGCCCTTACTTTGAAGCTCCCGCGTCCGGTGCGGTATATCTCCTCCATCTCGCGCCGGTTATATACGATCTCGCCGCCGGTCGGAAAATCCGGCGCAGGCATGGTTGACATAATATCACATTCCGGATCGCGCAGATAATTTATCGTCGTTTCGCATACCTCGTTGAGGTTGAAGCCGCAGATCATGCTTGCCATGCCGACGGCAATGCCCGAGTTTGCGGATACGAGTACATTCGGAAAAGCAGTAGGAAGAAGCACCGGCTCCTTCATGCTGCCGTCATAGTTATCCGTAAAGTCAACATTGTCCTTGTCTATATCCTTGAAAATCTCCGCGCAGATATCCGATAGCTTTGCCTCGGTATAACGGGAAGCCGCATAGGACATATCCCTTGAGTACACCTTGCCGAAGTTGCCCTTGGAATCCACAAACGGCGTGAGCAGCGCCTCGTATCCGGCCGCCAGGCGCACCATCGTCTCATATATTGCCGCGTCGCCGTGCGGATTGAGCTTCATCGTCTGCCCGACGATATTCGCGCTCTTCGTCCTCTTCCCGGTAAGAAGCCCCATTTTGAACATGGTATAGAGAAGCTTGCGGTGAGACGGTTTGAAGCCGTCGATCTCGGGTATTGCGCGGGAAACGATAACGCTCATCGCGTAGGGCATATAGTTTGTCTCAAGCGTTTCGGTTATAGGCTGTTCCAGAACCTCCGCCCGAAGTCCCACTACGTTGGGGTTATCCGCTCTCTTCTTTTCGCTCTGATTCTTCTTTGCCACGATATTTCTCCGTTACAACGATTATTTTTTCTTTGCCTTTTTTCCGGTTTCAAGATTGCGGCGGCATGCCGGACAGACCTTCACCTTCAGAACGCCCACCAGAATGTGCTTCCCGCAGTAAGGGCAGCGGCAGTACCTTACAATAATGTACACAGTGACAGCGCACAGAACAAGCGTAAACGCAAGGAGCCAGAACTGAATACCGCTGTCTGCGCCGCCTGCGATAAAGCTTGCAGCGCCCGATATCACAGTTGCAGCCGCCAGCTTTTTTGCCAGCTCCCTGCTCTCAACAAACGAATTTCCATATGTTTTCATGTTTTTGTCAGCCGCGTAATAAGCCGCGTTTTCCTCTCTTTATGATATATCCGCCATATCCAGATATTTATACCCGAACTCGGCTATATGGTTTTTCCTGCCGTCAAGGTTATCGCCCAGAAGCAGATCGAACATCTCGCTCATGCGCTGCGCGTCCTCCGGCATCACTTTGATAAGGCGTCTGCTCTCCGGATTCATGGTGGTCATCCACATCATGTCCGGGTCGTTCTCGCCAAGACCCTTGCTGCGGCTGATGCTCATTTTCGCGTCCTTGAGACTGTCGGTTATTTCCGCCTTTTCACGGTCGGAATAGGCAAAATACGTTTTCCCCTTACATTCTATCTCATAAAGTGGGGACTCGGCAATATATACATAGCCTTCGTTAATGAGCGTCGGCACAAGGCGGTAGAGCATGGTGAGGATAAGCGTTCTTATCTGGAAGCCGTCCACGTCTGCATCGGTGCAGATAATTATCTTGCTCCACCTGAGATTATCAAGGTCAAAGCTTGAAAGCTCCTTTACATGCTTGTCCTTTACCTCAACGCCGCAGCCGAGCACCTTCATAAGATCTGTTATGACGTCGCTCTTGAAAATGCGCACATAGTCGGCCTTGAGACAGTTGAGTATTTTGCCCCTGACCGGCATTATGCCCTGAAATTCTGCGTCTCTCGAAAGCTTGCACGCACCGAGTGCGCTGTCGCCCTCGACGATATATATCTCGCGCTTCTCCGGCTCCCTGCTTCGGCAGTCCACAAACTTCTGTACGCGGTTTGCGATATCAATGCTGCCGGAAAGCTTCTTTTTCATACCCTGACGGGCTTTTTCGGCAGTTTCGCGGCTGCGCTTGTTGATAAGCACCTGCTCGGCGATCCTGTCCGCCTCGGGCTTGTTCTCAATAAAATATACCTCAAGGCGGGATTTGAAAAACTCCGTCATCGCCTTTTGGATGAAAAGGTTGTTTATCGCCTTTTTGGTCTGGTTTTCATAGCTTGTCTGCGTGGAAAAGCAGTTTGTCACAAGGATAAGGCAGTCCTGTATATCCTGAAACTTTATCGCCGATTCGTTTTTCTGATACTTGCCTATCTGTTTGATATACGAATCTATCGCAGAAACAAAAGCGCTTTTCGCCGCTTTGTCCGGCGCGCCGCCGTTTTCAAGCCACGAGGAGTTGTGATAATACTCGATAAGCTGGGTCTTGTTTGAAAAACAGAACGCCGCAGAGAGCTTGACCTTATATTCCGGCTTGTCATCCCTGTCGCGTCCCCGGCGTTCGGCGGAAATAAACTCCGGCGCGGTGAGCGCTCCGTCTCCGGCGATCTCCTTCACATAGTCGATTATGCCGTTGGGATAGCAGTAGTCCTTCTGTGTGAACCGGCCGTTTTCCTCGATCCTGAGTCTGAAGGTTATGCCGGCGTTTACAACGGACTGCCTGTGAAGCACGTCGTCAAAATATTCACGGGGAATGGAAATGTCCGTAAAGACCTCCATATCCGGCTTCCAGCGGATCGTTGTGCCGGTTTTTTTCCGGTCGGTATCCTCAACGGACAGCTCCTGCCCTTTTTTGCCGCAGACCTTGCCCTTTTTGAAGTGCAGCTGATATTTCTTCCCGTCCCTGCGGACGGTAACGTCCATATATTCGGAAGCGTACTGCGTGGCGCACGAACCAAGACCGTTAAGTCCAAGGGAATACTCATAATCTCCACCGTCGGTGTTTTTGTACTTGCCGCCCGCATAAAGCTCACAAAAGACAAGCTCCCAATTGAAGCGCTTTTCATTCGGGTTCCAATCCACCGGGCAGCCGCGCCCGAAATCCTCCACCTCAATGGACTTATCCTCATAATAGGTGAGCGTTATAAGCTCGCCGTATCCCTCGCGTGCTTCGTCTATCGCGTTTGAAAGTATCTCGAAAACTGCGTGCTCACAGCCGTCAAGCCCGTCAGAGCCGAAAATGACCCCCGGTCTTTTTCTTACTCTGTCCGCACCTTTAAGCTGAGAAATACTGTCATTTCCATACTGTGGAGTTGAATTTGCCATTTTTATCTCCGTTTCGCCGTTTTATGATATTTTTTTCTTTTTGCATAATCTATCAGTATAATTATACCACAAACAGATAATATTTCAAGTATACAGGTACTCACGCCAAAAAGCGGACTGCTTTTGCAGTCCGCTTCCGCAGAAGATATTTTCTTTTTACCGGAAAACTCTCTGTCCGCTTGACTTTTTCCCGTTTTTGTTGTATCCATTTATAGGAACAATACAGGCTCTCTCTGTCTTTGCCCGGAAAACCGTCCGATAGTATTGTTTGCAGAGATCTGCCTGATAAACCTGTAAAAATTTTCTTTCAAGAGAGGTTATATACAAATGTCCACAACGACAACAATTCTCACCGTCGCATTTATTGCCCTGTGCGTTTTCGCGCTGATAAAGCTCATCGCCGCGCCGATGAAGCTTATCTTCAAGCTGCTCATAAATATGCTGACGGGTTTTCTGCTTCTCCTTGCCGCAGAGTTTATATGCGGCTTCTTTGATTTTTCAATCGGCATAACGGCGGTCAATTGCTTCGTCGCCGGTTTTCTCGGTATTCCCGGCGTCATTCTGCTGGTGCTGATGAAAATACTTCTGTAAGCGATCGCCGCCGTTTGCGTCCGCGCTTCATCAAAGCTCCTCCACGGTTGTTATCTCCTTGATCAGCATGAGCTTTTCTATCACGTCGGAAGTTTTCTGCCTGCTTTTGAGGGTTACGGTCATGACCGCATGATAGTGATAGCCCTCGCTCTCACCGGTCATTCTTGTTATTTCAAGCCCGTCGATCTTTATATTCCCCTCGCGTATCACCCGTATGATTTCTTCTATGCACCCCGATTTTGTGTATTCAATATAAAGGTTGATGTCCTTTTTCGCACCGGCAAACCGATATTCGATTTTTACAAGAGCAAGCTCTGCAAAGAGTACCATAACAGTCGCAAACACCGCGCATTCCACAAAGCCCGCGCCGCACACGAGGCCGATTATTGCCGACGTCCACAGTCCCGCAGCAGTGGTCAGCCCCTTTACGCGCTGCCGGTTCGTGACAATGATCGTGCCGGCGCCGATGAAGCCTATGCCCGCCACGACCTGCGCGCCAAGACGCGCAACGTCGGTGTACTGGTTCAATTTCACATATAAATACTGGCTTGTAAGCGTCGTCACCGCAGCTCCGAGGCATATCAGAATATGTGTGCGGAATCCCGCGGGGCGGCGTTTGTATTCCCGCTCCATTCCTATCGCGCCGCCGCAGATGACCGCGAGCACAAGGCGGACAGTGATAGCCGCAAAGCTCATTTCACGAACCATATCAAAACATTCAAGCATTTTTCCGCCTCCTCACGCTTCTTCTATGGCGACAACGCCGTCCAATACCGACAGCATGGCCAGAACCTCCGTATGCTGCACCTTCTTAGGCAGCCCCACCGACACAAACACGGAGAACATGGTTATATGCTTCTGTACGTTCTTTTCTATCTCGACATCGTACAGCTTTAGCCCGTCTGCCTTTATCTTCCCGATTATGCTTCCCAGATTTTCAAGCGAGTCCATTTCAAGACTTATGTTCATGTTCCTTGACTTTGAAATGACATAATCCTCAAGCACGGGAAGTCCGCGCATACAGACGACTATCAGAAGGCTCCCCACAAGCATACACTCGTAAAAGCCCGCGCCTATCGCAATGCCCATGCAGGCGGAAGCCCAGAGTCCCGCCGCAGTGGTCAGCCCCTTTACCTCCTGTCTGCCCGTTACAAGTATTGTACCCGCGCCGAGAAATCCGACGCCGTTGATGACCTGCGCGGCAAAGCGCACAACATCCGTTTTCGCCGGTTCTTCCCCCGGTCTGCTCCACACGGTGGTAAGCATTATGCTCAGATATTGCCCGAGCATGACGGTAAGCGCCGCGCCGACAGCGACAAGCATATATGTACGGAAGCCTGCCGCACGGCGCTTTTTTTCGCGCTCAATGCCTACGATGCCGCCCATAAGCATGGCAAACACTATCCGCAGCATCATTGACCATATATTAAGTTCTCTGAGATATGAGATCATATCCCCGAAACCCGAAATCAGATTGCTCATATTTACCTCCCGACAAACTCAAATCGCAATAAACGCGTTCAGCTTTTCCGGCAGCTCATCAAGTCCGTATATCACATAATCCGGCTTATCTCGGACAGGCGCGCTCTTCTTTTCCGGATCGAACCAGCAGGTCGTTATTCCCGCATTTTTCCCGCCCTTTATATCGGATGTGAGGCTGTCGCCTATAATAACGGCTCTGCCGTGCGAAAAGTCCGGTATATGTGCGATGCAGTATTCGAAAAAACGCATGTCCGGTTTGTCATAGCCTATATCTTCCGAGACGAAAAAGGCTTTGAAATACTTTTCAAGCCCCGCGCCGGCAATGCGCGGCGCCTGTATCCCAGAGCAGCCGTTGGAAACGATATACAAATCGTTTTTCTCATAGAGAAGCTCAAGCAGTTCCCGCGCCCCCGGCACAAATTCATGCTGCGCCCCGAGATATTTTTCGTACACGCTCTGGATTTTCTCACCCGTGCAGTCAATATCGTATCTCTCAAACAGCTCGTCAAAGCGGCCTTCAAGCACCTGCTTTCTGGAAAGCTCCCCACGCTCCAGCATTTCCCAATACTTTATGTTTATCTCATGATAAACCGACAGGATCTCCTCCGTGGGTTCTATGCCGAAATGCCTGAGCGCGCCGGACAGCGCCGCATGCTCGCCGCTGTTGAAATCAAGAATGGTATTGTCAAGGTCAAAAAGCAATATGGGCTTTCTCATATTGTCTCCTTCATTTTCTTCAATGCCTCAGCAGCAGTCTCCATATGCATACCGAGCGACGCCTTTACCAGCACACAGTCGCCCTTACGGATATACTCGGGAAGCTGCTCTATAAGCTCCTCCTTGGAGTTGAAATATACCGCTCTCTCCCCTGCCGTTTCGCACAGATATCTGCTCATCTCCCCGCAGGCAAGCACAAGCTCAACACCTTTGTTTTTTATATATTTGCCGACGGCCGCGTGCATTTCCGGAGAATTCTCCCCCAGCTCACGCATATCGGACAGGACGCATACATGTCTCCCGCTCATCTTCATAAGAGAATCAACGGCGCAGTCCATTGAATCTGGGTTTGCGTTATAGCAATCGTCGATAAGCGTGATAAAGCCCGTATCCGTGACCGCACCGCGCCTGCCGACGGTTTTATATGCCGCGATGCCGTTTCTTATCTCATCGCAGTCAAGCCCCATCGCAAAGCCGACGGCAGCGCCTTCTGCCGCCGCATAGACCATATGCTGTCCATATGCAGGAATCGAGGCGTCGATGCGTTTTTCCCCGTATTTAATGGTACACGACGTACTGCCGTCCGCAAGGATGCGTATATTCTCCGCACGCACGTCGCAGCTTTCGCCAAGTCCGAACGAGAGCACATTTTTGCGGCTCTTGAGCCGTATGAGCTTTTCATCATCCCCGTTTATCACAAGGGGCGCGTCTTCATCCATAAAATTCAGCATTTCGGTCTTCGCCTTGAAAACGCCGTCAAGATCATGCAGAAATTCAAGATGTGCATGACCTATATATGTAAACACTCCGAGCGTAGGACGCGCCATTGAAGCAAGCAGATTCATTTCGCCGAAACCGGAAATACCCATCTCGATGACCGCCGCCTCATGCCCGCGCTCTATCCTTGAAAGAGTCATAGGGACGCCTATCTGGTTGTTGTGATTTCCGGCCGTTTTGAGTACGTTCCAGCGCTGGGACAGCACCGCATACACCATTTCCTTCGCCGTCGTTTTTCCGACGCTTCCGGTGATACCTATGACGGGAATATCAATTTTTTCCCGACATGCCCTGCCGATTTTTTCTATCGCGCTCTGGACGTCATCGACCACAATAAGGCTTCCGCCGCGTTTTTCCGGCTCTCTTTCAACAAGGCAGCAGACCGCCCCGTTATTGAAGGCAGCCTCGATATAGTCATGCCCATCGACCCTGCCGCCTTTGAATGCGGCAAAAAGATCACCCTTTTTTACAAGTCTGCTGTCAATGACGATTTCCCCCACCGGGGCGGTTCCCTCCCCGACAAGACGCCCTCCCGTGATTTCTGCAATATTCGAAACGGAAAAGTACTTCATATCGCCACTCCCAGAAGCTGATTTTGTAAAAGGCATTGTAACACATTTAATAGCGTTTAGCAAAATTTATTTTAATTTCTTTGAAAAAAACAGGTGCAAGAAAAAGCGGCCTATGTTATAATATAAAAACAGTCTTTTATAAAGGAAAAATCATTATGAATTATGTTGTGGTGGACTTGGAATGGAATCAGGCCATGAGTTCCAAATCCTCCGTTTTCAATAAACTGCCCATTCACCTTCGCGGTGAGATAATAGAGATCGGCGCTGTCAGGCTTGATGAAAACATGCGCCCTGCCGAGGAATTTACGATCGACGTAAAGCCCGTTTATTTCAGACGTATGCATTATAAGGTCAAAAAAATAACCGGCTTTGACAAAGAGCGTCTTTCGCACGGTCTTTCTTTCCCGGAGGCGATGGAGCAGTTCCGCGCTTTCTGCGGCGACGGCGTCACGTTTCTGACATGGGGCTGCGACGACAGGGGCATAATGGAGCAGAACATAATTATCCACGATCTTGATTGGGATTGGATCGACAATTGGATAAATCTCCAGCCGATATATAATATGCAGACCGGCGGAGATAAAAATCAGAAATCTCTCGCAAGTGCGATGGAGCATTTCGGGATAGAACAGACAAGAGTCGCCCACGATGCACTCGGAGATGCATACAATACGGCGCTCGTCTGCACAATGCTCGATATGGAGGAAGGGCTGAGGCTTTACCCCGAGGCGGATAAAATTCTCGCCGCACGTATGCCCAATTATAAGCCGCCTGTTGAAAACCCTGCGGAGGAAGCGCTGCTGCATGAAAGCTTTGACGGATACGAGAGCAAGGCCGCCGCTTTCAACGACAAAAGACTCACCGATCTGCCATGCCCCGTATGCGGCTGCGAAACAAGCTGTCTCAAGTGGGTCAATCAGGGCGACCAGAGGTATATGAACATATACACATGTGAAGAGCACGGGCCGTTTCTTGTGAGAGGACGGTTCCGCAAGCAGCTTGACAACACATGGTCGGTAAACAAGCTTGTATACGACGCCACCGCCGAGACCATTGACTTTTACAAAGCAAAGGCGAACCAGGTTCGCCGCCGCGGGCGCGGGCATTCCGTCAGAAGAAACCGACCCGCAAAATAAAATGGGCCTTCCGCCCGTTTATACGAAGTCAAAAACCTGTGCATCGCCCTAAAGCGATGCACAGGTTTTTATTAAATTGAATTAAAAATGCTTTTCTTCTGGTCAATCGAGCGTGAGGGCATGCGTTCTGAGATAATTCACATATTCAAGAACGCCGTTTGAATTGAGCGTTTTACCGTTTGTGGAAAGATACGATACATGCACATAGCCGTAGCCCGTGTCGCAGGCATGACCCGCGTCCACATAGTAGCAGCCGTATTCCTGACAGAGATCCTTTATCCACTCGTTCGCAGTGAGGATCATTTCGGAAGTCAGCCCGTCAGAGCCGGTATAGTTTTCCGAAATGGAGCTTATCGAGCTGCATATCAGTATCGTATCGGGGCTTGCGGATTTTATATTGCTGAGCATCGACGAATAACCGGCCTTGAACGTGCTTTCATCAACGGAGCTAAGCCCGTCCTGCCCGACGCAGATAACAAGCACCGGCGGTTTTGCGATCAGAGCCGCGTCGGCTATCGTGATCTCCGACCCATCGGCGGGATAAATGATCGTCCCGTTCATAAGATCGCTTATTTTAAGCGTCCCTGTCTCGGTTCCCCAGACCTGATAGGTTTCCTTGCCGCCGCTGAGAACGCCGTAATCGCGGATGCCTATCACGGAGCTGTCGCAGAGGAAGGTAAGCTTATCAAGATACTGCATACCGGCGTCGGCAGTTTCCTCCAGATACATAAGAGGTCCTCCGCCGGTCTGTTCGGATGCCGCGCCGTCGGTAAGCTGTACCGCGGCGGATTCCCCTCCTGCGCCGCCGTTCAGATCGACCTCGGTGGAAAACGATTCGCCGCTGTAACGGTTCACGGAGGCTATGACAAAACCCACCGCAACGGCAAGCAGACATACAAATATTCCGACTGCCCAGATTAAATTTTTCAATGTGGAAAATTTGCCTGACATTTAATAACCTCCCGGAAGAAAACTGACGGATACTTCAATGGCGGGCCTGAAAGCCCGCCATGAATTTTTCAAGATATTGTTATCAGCCCTCTGCTTCCGCAAGAGCCTTGGCTTCCTCGATAACCTTCTGCTGCACGTTGCCGGGAGCCTCTTCGTAACGCACGAACTTGCAGGTAAAGGAGCCGGCGCCCTGAGTCATGGAACGCAGGTCGATAGTGTAGGTGGTCATCTCCGCCATGGGAACCACGGCCTCGATGGTGGTCATGCCGTCGTCTGCGGGCATGGAACCCATCATGGTGCCGCGGCGCTTGGAGTTGATGTCGCCGATGATAGCGCCCTGATACTCGTCGGGAATGGTGACGAACAGCTGTCCGATAGGCTCAAGAATGGTGGGCTTCGCCTTGGGGATACCGTCCTGATATGCAAGACGCGCCGCAGTCTGGAATGCCATATCGTTGGAGTCAACGGGATGGTAGGAGCCGTCGTACAAAGTTGCCTTCAGACCGACAAGAGGATAACCGGCGAGGACGCCCTTGACGACCGCGTTGCGCAGACCCTTTTCAACGGAGGGGAAGAAGTTCTTGGGAACGGAGCCGCCGAACACTTCTTCAGCAAAGATCATATCGTCCTGCTCGTCCTGGGGCTCAAAACGAATCCAAACGTCACCGAACTGACCGGAACCGCCGGACTGCTTCTTATGACGGCCGTGCGCTTCGACCTTACCCTTGATCTTCTCGCGGTAAGCAACGCGTGCGGGCTTAAGCTCAGTCTCCACATTATAAAGATTCTTGAGCTTGGAGCAGAGAACGCTGACCTGAATATCACCGGCGCCGGAAATAACCATCTGGTGGGTCTCGGCATTGTTGACGAGAGTAAAGGAAATATCTTCCTCACCGAGCTTTGCAAGACCGGCAGCGACCTTATCGTCCTGTCCCTTTGTCTTGGGCGCGATGCACATGGAGTAGCAGGGTTCGGGGATCTCGATTGCGGGCAGCTCAATGTCTTCCTTGGAATCGGTAACGGTATCGCCGGTCTTCCAATCCATCTTGCCTATCGCAACGATATCGCCGCAGCAGGCTTCGGTAACTTCAACGGACTTCTTGCCGGTCATGGTGTAGAGACGGCCAAGCTTATCGTTGGAGGAGGTGCGGACATTTCTCAGGGACATACCGGCAGTGATCTTTCCGGAGAGAACCTTGACAAAGCTGAATTTACCGAACTTATCGGAAACGGTCTTGAACACGAAGCCGAGCGTACCCTCGTTCTTATCCTCGGGGACGGGGCAGTAATCGCATATGCCCTGAAGCATCGCGGCAGTACCGACATTGGTCATTGCGTCGCTTGCGAACACGGGGATGACAGTACGCTCCTTGAGACCTGCCTTGAGACCCTCAATGATGTCGGCCTCGTCCAGCTCCATTGTTTCAAAGAACTTCTCCATAAGCTCTTCGGTGGCGCCTGCGGCGGCTTCCATAAGCTCTGCACGGAGCTCCTCCGCTTTTCCGGCGTCTGCGGCGGGGAGTTCGCCCTTGGTGAACTTTGCGCCGTTGGTCATGTACGCGACATTATGAACAAGGTCAATAACGCCGGCGCCGTCGGACGTGGGAATGGTGACGGGGCAGACAATGGAGCCGTACTTGCCCTTGATGGTTTCAAGAGCCTTGAAATAGTCGCCATGCTCCTCATTGCACTTGGAGACGGCAAACATAACGGGCAGACCCGCGTTCTTGAGATAATTCCATGAACGCTGTGCGCCGACGGGCAGAGACTCCGCGCAGTCCTTCGCGGACGCGACGATAACGCCTGCCTCAACGGCACGGATGGAGCAGAGAACGTCACCCACAAAGTCAAAGTAACCGGGGCAGTCAAGAACGTTGATCTTGCAGCCGCCGAAGTTTACGGGCGCGATCGCGGTGGATATGGTTATCTGACGGCTGATCTCTTCGGGATCATTGTCGCACACGGTATTCCCGTCTGCTACCTTACCCATACGGTCAATAGCGCCGGTGACATAAAGCATACTCTCGGCAAGGCTGGTTTTGCCGTTGTTGCCGTGTCCGAGCAAGGCGATGTTGCGGATGTTTTTGGTTTCCATTTATTGCTTCCTCTCTGTCAAATAATTATGCATATAGAAAAAATTTTGAAATAGAATTTTTCAGCATTTCCGATTTATTATACACTATCTCTTGCAGCATTTGCAACTACTATTTTTATAAATGGCTAAGAAATCTTTTCTATATATGCCGTACAGGCTGTCAAAAAACTATGTTTTAAAGCCGGATAGCAGAGCAGCGGTGGAGCTTGATGGGGCAAGGCGCGCCTCAAGTCGGACAACCCGCCGTAGGAAGCCTTGATATAACAAGGCTTCCGGTAACAGCATTTTGAACTCTTTCAAAATGCTGTTACCGGAAGCGCGGTCAAAAAAAGTCCTGTAAGGACTTTTTTGACAAGCTGAACGGCACCGCGCACAATGTGCGGTGCCGTAAAAAGCATATTTTTTAATGGTTTAATGGTATTATCCGTTGACGCTCTCAAACTCGCTGACGATCTCATCATCGGGCTTGCCGGTGCAGAGCGACACGACAACGATAACGACTGCGGAAATGACGAATGCGGGAAGCAGCTCGTAGATAGAGAACAAACCGCCAAGGGGCTTTACAAGGAATTTCCACACAAACACCATTGCAGCGCCCGTGATCATGCCCGCAATAGCACCGTACTTGTTGCAGCGCTTCCAGAACAGGCTCATAAGCATCACGGGACCGAAGGTCGCGCCGAAGCCGGCCCACGCGAAGGAAACGACGCGGAAGATAGAGCTGTTGGGGTCGGAGGCAAAGTAAACGCCGAACAAAGCGACTATGACGACTGTGATGCGGGCGATCAGCATGGACTTCTTATCGGAAAGCTTTACGTCGAACACATTGTTGATGAGGTTATGCGTAACGCCGGAGGCCGCACCCAGAAGCTGCGCATCCGCAGTGGACATGGTGGCCGCAAGGATACCGGCAATGATGATACCGGCAACGATCGCAGGGATAACGCCTGCCTGAGCAATAGCAGCGGAAACGTTGACTATCATATTTTCGGCGGCGGATTCGCTTTCAGGCATCGCTATAACACCGGCCTTTGCCATGCTGTAAGCTATAATACCGATTATAACGGCGACTGACAGGGAGATAACGACCCAGATAGAGCCGACGCGGCGGGAAATAGTAAGCTTTTCTTCGCTTTCAACAGCCATGAAGTGTATGAGAATGTGAGGCATACCGAAATAGCCCAGCCCCCATGCAAGCGTTGACACGATTGAAAGTAAGGAGTAGCTTCCGGCTTCTGCGGCGAAAATATCGGTAGAAGCGGTAAAGCTGAGATAGCCGGGTACAGCCTTTGCATTTTCGACCACCACATCCCAGCCGCCTGCTGAGTTGATGCCGAACATAAGGACTATTACAAGAGCTATCGTCATTACAATAGACTGGATAAGGCTGGTGACTGACGCCGCCATGAACCCGCCCGTTGCGCAGTATGCAACGATGACGGCGGCGGAAATGATCATGGAGGTCATGTAGTCAAAGCCGAAAAGGCTGTTGAAGAGCTTGCCGCAGGCGGAAAAGCCGGAAGCAGTATAGGGCACAAAGAAAACAATGATCGTCAGTGCGCCGATAGTCTCGATGAGCTTTGTATTGTCGCGGAAGCGTTTCGCAAGAAAATCAGGCACGGTGATCGCATGAGTGACCGCAGAGTAACGGCGCAGTCTCTTCGCAACGATAAGCCAGTTGAGGTATGTACCGATCGAAAGGCCTATCGCGGTCCAGCTCGCCTCAGCAACGCCGCAGAAGAACGCAAGGCCGGGAACGCCCATGAGCAGATAAGCGCTCATATCGGACGCTTCGGTGCTCATTGCGGTGACAATAGGGCCGAGCTTTCTGCCGCCGAGATAGAAATCCTCGGAGGTGTTGTTGTTCGAGTAACGGAAGCCGATAAAAAGCATACCGATAAGGTACACAACAACGGCTATAAGGATGTAAATTGATGTTGCTGCCATAATGATTTATCCTCTCTTCTAAAAACTGTGTGTGATTATACCCGAAAAAAAAATTACCGCAAGGGCTGATCGGCAGTTTTTCTCTTGAAAAAAAAGGTTTTACGTGTATAATATAAGCATCCCTAATTTATTTCATGTATGTATGAAATATTTTCATAAAGAGGTGAACACGTGATGAATATAGCAAAATGCCGTGCACTTGTCACCGCCGTCGAGGAAGGCAGTCTCACCGTAGCGGCGGAGAAACTGGGCTGTACACAGTCCGCCGTAAGTCACAGCATAGCGGGTCTGGAGGAGGAGCTTGGCTTCGCCCTTATCACGCGCAGCAGAGCGGGAGTCAGGCTCACGCCGGAGGGTGAAAGGCTAATGCCGGCGGTGAGAAACCTTCTGAACAGCGCCGAACAGCTCAATCAGACAGCCTCGTCGATCAGAGGGCTTGATTCCGGCACGGTGAGAGTCGGGGCTTTTACTTCAGTGGCAGTCCACTGGCTGCCGGCAATACTGAAAAAATTCCAGCATGACTATCCAAACGTTGAAATAAAGCTTTTCAACGGCGACTATAACGATGTTGACCGCTGGATAAAGGACGGCAGCGTTGACATCGGCTTTATAACAGTGCCCAGTGAGCTTGAGTGTGAGACCGTCGCTCTTATGGAGGACAGGCTTCTTGCGATAATCCCCGAGGACAGCCATTTTGCAAGCTATCCGAAATTCCCGCTTGTCGAGTGTGAGAGGGAGCCGTTCATAAGCCTGCTGCAAAGCTCCGACCACGACGCAAGGCGGGCGCTCGACGCGGCCGGCGTCAAGCCGAACGTCCGCTACTATACCAAGGACGACTATGCGGTAATCGCAATGGTGGAGCAGGGGCTTGGGATAAGCATAATGCCGGAGCTTCTGCTCAAGGGGCGGCATGACAGGCTTTTAAAGCTTCCGCTTGTTCCCGATTCGCGCAGAACCATCGGCATGGCGATCACCGCCTCGGAAAAGGCCGGTCCCGCGACGAGAAAATTCGCGGACTACGTAATCGGATATGTAAAGGATGAGGCATCGCATTAAATTGCTTGTCAAAGAAGCAAGCTTCTTTGACAAAAGGGGCTGTACTGCGCTCTGTGCCTCGGTTGTTCGCTGAAGGCGAACAATTCGACACTCGCTCCGTGAGAAGAGTTTTCTCCGACGTACACGCCGCCGGAGAAAACGATTAAAACTATTTTTTGCCTGCGGGCAAAAAACTCTGCGAGGCTTTTTGACAAGCTGTATTTTGTACCGTTATCCGAGATTTCCCGTTGCGTACATCACGGCGGTCAGCGCAACGACGGGAGCCGTCTCACAGCGGAGGATGCGCTCGCCCATTGAGCAGATATGCAGCCCCACGGCCTTTGCAAGATCTGCCTCGAACGGGGCAAAGCCGCCCTCGGGTCCCGTAATTATCGCGGCGGATTCGATGCCCCTGTTCGCGTCAAGCACCTTGTCCATGCTCTCCCGCTCACCGGTTTCGTACATAAACATCGCAAGCTCCTTATGAACGGCGGTGTCAAACACCTCTCCCAGATCGTCCGTCCAGCTCACCCTGGGGATTATCCCGCGTCCGGACTGCTTGGCGGCTTCCTCGGAAATGCGGTTCCAGCGTTCGAGCTTCCTGTCTTCCTTGTCCTTTCTGTTTTTGGCGACGCATCTGTCCGCCTCAAAAAAGACTATCTCATATGCGCCCGCCTCGACGCATTTCTGTATGATATAATCGGTCTTATCGCCTTTCGGCAGACCGCACATGACCGTGACCTTCACGTCCGGCTCCGCCGGGCATCTGACGACCTCGACGACCTCCGCTTCCGCCTGCTCCTTGTCCGCCTTCACAAGACGGCACTTATAGTCGGTGCCCTGACCGTCGCAGATTATCATGTCCTCGCCCGGACGCATACGCAAAACCTGAATATGCTGGGCGTCTCTGCCGCGCATGATCGCCATTCCGCCCATGATATTTGTCCCAGCCATGAAAAATCTCGGCATCTTCCCATCCTCCGGAATTGTTTTTTCTTATTATCGCATACTTTTTCACGCATTGCAAGCGGAAGCGATATGATAGATACGGGAGGTGGATACGCTTTGAGCAATGACGAGATCCGCGCCGCGCTGCTCAATTTCTCCGCCGTGTGGGCGAGGGTGTCCGGGCGTGCAAAGCTGCCCGGCGCGCTTATGCTCATGCCGAGGAAAACCGGCGCACGGCGTCTGTACCGGCGCTGACGCAGCTTGTCAAAAAAGTCCTTACAGGACTTTTTTGACAAGCTTTCCGCCGAGCAT